>ODAJ014729001.1_pt1 | contig 46765 bp, 35 predicted proteins | sample 1539241 | NCBI WGS metagenome assembly ODAJ01 (sample SAMN02144231, study PRJEB22623) | gut metagenome | biome: sheep rumen | host: Ovis aries | place: New Zealand
GGAGAGACGGGGATTCGAACCCCGGAAACCCTTTTGGAGTTTACACGCTTTCCAGGCGTGCCTCTTCAACCACTCGAGCATCTCTCCTTCTCCCCAAAAATTAAAATTTTCGGGACCCCCACACGAGGGGGATTTTCAAAATCGGCTACAAAGTTACAACATTTTTATGACATACGCAAATAGGAATGCACTTTTTTTTCGATTTTTACGTTTTTTTTCATAAAAAAGTCTATTTTGAGTTGATTTTTCTTTTTACAGCGCTTTTTTTCTAATCCTTATTTATATACGCGCGCGTGATAGCCGGTACCGATTCCGAAATCACTGTTCCTCCCATGCCTCGTTACGGTACTGCCTCGGCGAGACACCCACCACGCGTTTGAAATAGCGTGAGAAATGCGCCAGTTCGTCAAATCCGAGGAAGTAACCGACTTCCTGCACGGACATGTCGCGCCGGTTTCGCAACAGGTGTTGTGCCTGAACGGCTATGTGTTGTTCGATCCAATAAGAGGCAGTATGTTCCGTTGTCTGGAAGACGACTTTGGAGAAATGCTTGGATGTCAGGTGCAACTGTGTTGCGTAGAACTGCACGTCACGATACTCGCGGTAGTGCTTTACGAGGAGGTCGCAGAACTTATTATAGATCTCATGTCCGCGAGACACCCAACCGGCAGCCGCGTCCTGTTCTGTCCGGTAATAACTCATTATTGTAAGGAACACATCCGCCAGATTGATGAGCATCTCGTGCCGGTTAGGCATGTCCGTGAGTTTGCTGACTTCGTCCAGTCCTTCGGCAATACGCAGAAGTGACTGACACTGCCCGGTAGTGAGCTGTGTATTCGGCTCATAATGGTATTTGATATAATTACGGTGCACCGTTTTGGCAACAATCTCCTCCATAAAACGGGGAGAGAAGACAACCAGTGTAATCCGATAGTCGTCCGATGTCTCCTGCTCCAGGCATATATGATTAGGCAGAATGACGGAAACGGTGTTGATGCCGACAGATACCGGTTGTTTGTCATAATACCCGCGGCTACTACCGCTGCTAACTATACCTATAACAAGGTTTTCGGATATAAATTCCTCACTATAATAGGGGAACTTACAGTCTTTAAGGACGAGCACATCCTGTTGTTCTACTCCGGGAACTTCAAAAGAAACAGGAGTGGCAGCTGGTTCTGGGTTCATAGGCATGTTTTTTCTAATCGGGCGCAAAGGTACACATTTTTTCTGAAATATGCAAATCAAAAAGCGATTTTTTGGTAAAAGAGCTTATTTTAGGGAATTTCAGGGAACTTTCCGCAAAAGTAAGGGAAAATTTGCACATGTCCGAAAAAATTAGTAATTTTGCAGTCAAAATTACATAACCGCCGCACCCCGACACCCCGGAAGCGGGTATAGCGGCCATTGGAAGACAACAGAAAAAAAACTATATGATTATGAAAGAAAACATCAATGCCCTGATCATGGAGGCAATGAAAAACCATGATACCGTCCGTACAGAGACACTGCGTGCCATCAAAAGTGCATTTTTGAACTGGCAAACCAGCAAGGACAATGCCGGCAAAGAAATGACCGAAGCGGATGAGATCCAGATCATCAAAAAGATGGTCAAACAACGCCAGGAATCTGCGGAACAATACCTCTCCGCCGGCCGTAAGGAGTTAGCCGAAGCCGAACAAGCGCAGATCACCGTTCTGGAGACTTTCCTGCCCAAAGCCGCTTCGCAAGAAGACATCGTCCGGGCTTTCAACCAAGCCAAAGAGGCGAACGGCTGGGAGGCAGAAAAGAAAAACATGGGACTTTTCGTCAAAGCCATCAAAGCCGCGTTGCCCAACGCCGACGGCAAGATGGTGGCACAAGTTGTCCAGAGCCAATTGAGTTAAAAATCACGAATGTGCAAATCGGTGACTCGATAAAAGTCTGACAAAAGTCTGATAAACCCCTTACGAGACCTTTACGGGAGCTGTCAGCCATCAGCCATCAGCCGTCAGCCGTCAGAGAGCTGAGAGCCGAAAGCTGAAAGCTGAGAGCTGAAAGCTGAGAGCTGAGAGGGGTTGTCCCAAAGATGGGACAAAAGTGGATGATGGGGGCGATTTTTACGTATTTGGGGACAAATAAGGAACTTTTATTTGCATATATGCGGAAATTATTGTATTTTTGTACGCAGAATTGACAACCAGCCGATATTTCAGGTTCAGATGAAAGAGAATAAAAAAACAGAAATAACAATCAAGAAACGCACCGGTTTCTGGCTTCTGATAGTGGCGGCAATCGCCCTTGAGTCCATTGCGTTGATACAATATTTCTACAGCCGCCAAGCCATCAGGAAAGAGGCCGTCTATCATGCCCAAGCCGAGTTGCGCGCCGCCGAACTGGAGATCAATGTCGCCTCACGTGAGATGGAAGCCGCCGCGAAGGTATTAGCGAACATGGCGGAACAACATTTGGACAGCCCGGAAGCGATGTTCGACTGCACGCACTCCCTACTGACGACCCTGAGCAACGTAGAAAGCGCCGGTATCGCCTTCACGGCGGACTACTATCCGCAGAAAGGGCACTGGTTCGAGGTGTGCAGTAGCAGGCAGAACCAGTCCGGCAGCCCGGACGGCATCTACACCCGCGAGATAGGCAACGCGAATCACGACTATCTCCAAGCGGAGTGGTTCAACAACGGACTGACGATCGACAGCGCGTGGTGGTCGGAGCCATATATAGACGAAGCCGGTGCGGGCGGTATGGTAGTGAGTTGCTCCTACCCCATCCGCGACAAGAACCAACGGGTGGTAGCCGTTGCCTGCATCGATTTCTCCATCAACAGGCTCAAGAATGTGTCGTCTCACCTGAAAGTATATAAGGACAGCTATTTCTCGATCAGTTCCCCTTCGGGTTCGAACATCGTGACCCCTCCTGACACCACTCCGGGACGGCGATACATGGTTTTCAACGAAGACATCGACGCCACGGGCTGGCATCTGTCGGTGATCATTCCCGAAGACAGGCTGTTCGCCGAACTGAACAAAGTGGGATTTGTGGTATCGCTGCTAATGCTGATCAGTCTGGGTCTGCTGATATTCATCATGTACCGCAGCGGGAAGAACTTCATGAATCTGCTCTCCGTAAGCAACCAGAAGGAGCGGATGGAAGGCGAGCTGGAGATAGCGCGTACTATCCAGAGTGCGATGTTACCCAAGGTGTTCCCTCCTTTCAGCGACCGTCCCGACCTGAACATCTACGGCATGGTGAAGCCGGCGAAAGAGATAGGCGGCGACCTGTACGACTTCTATGTCCGCCACGACAAGTTGTTCTTCTGCGTAGGCGACGTGAGCGGCAAGGGAGTTCCGGCATCGCTGGTGATGGCCACTATCCGGTCACTCTTCCGAAGCATCTCCGCCCACACCGAAGACCCCTCCCGGATAGCCGGTGAGATGAACGACACCATCGCCGAATCGAACGACCAGAACATGTTCGTCACCCTCTTTATCGGCGTGCTCGAGTTGGAGAACGGCACCTTGCGGTATTGCAACGCCGGGCACAACGCGCCGGTGCTGATAGACACCAATCACTCGCAGGAGATGATCAACGTACTGCCCAACCTGCCTATCGGCATCATGCGCGGCTTTGCCTATCAGGCGCAGGTCACGCACATGACCCACGGAGAGACCTTGTTCCTCTACACCGACGGACTGACCGAGGCGGAGAACAACACCCACGCGCAATACGGCGAACAGCGAATGCTGAACAAGCTTGCCGGTGCCGGCGGCATGGGTTCCAAGGAGATCGTGCAGATGATGGAGCAGAGCGTGGAAGAGTTCGCCGGCGAAGCTCCGCAGAGCGACGACCTCACTATCCTCGCCATCCGTTACCAACTGCCCGCCCTGGTAATGCGGAACGACATCCAACAGATCCCCACCCTGGCGGAATGGGTGGAGGGGCTTTCCATACCGCAGGAACTGAACATGCCTGTCAACCTCGCGCTGGAAGAGACGGTGAGCAATGTAATGCTATATGCCTACCCCGGCAGAGACGACGGCAAAGTGTTCGTGGAATACGTACAGGCGCAGGCAGAAGACTGCACCCGGCTCGTCTTCACGATCTCCGACTTCGGCATCCCCTTCGACCCCACCCAAAAAGACGAAGCGGATATCAGTCTCACAGCCGAAGAGAGACCCATCGGCGGCTTAGGCATACACCTGGTGCGCCAACTCATGGACGAGATCCGCTACGAACGTGTGGAGGACAAGAACGTCTTGACACTGGTCAAGAGGATTTGACCGGTTTAGATAGATTTGACCGGTTTAGAACCGGAGCAAGATAGATTTGAATATTTAAGAATATATGAAAACAACTATTCAACCCAACGGCGATCAAGTGATCGTTTCCTTTGCCGGACGACTGGACACAGCCGCAGCCGTAGAAACAACCGAGGCGGTAACCCCCCTTCTGGAGGCACAGAACAAAGAGATCATTCTGGACTGCAAAGACCTGGAATATATCTCCTCATCGGGTCTGCGCATCTTCCTTTCGATCCGCAAGGAAGCCGCCGCCCACAACTCCAAGGTGATCGTGAGAGATATCAATGCCGACATCCGTCAGGTGTTTATGATGACAGGCTTCATCAGCCTGTTTGAGATACAATAATGGAAGCCCTGGATTTACATTGCCGGCTTATTCTGGAGGAGTACCGCGAAGCCTTGCCTGAGTTGGAGCGGCTGAAAGAAGCCGTGCTGGACAAGCTGCACGAGGCGTTGTCCCGAAGCGGTCTGATCGTCACAGCGGTCGAAGCGAGAGTAAAGACCGAAAGTTCCCTGGCAGGCAAGCTGGCGCTCAAAGGCGGCAAATACGCTTCGCTCGCCGACATCACAGACCTGGTAGGCGCCCGTGTTGTGACCTTCTACACCGACGATGTGGACCGTATAGCCTCCATGGCGGAGAAACTGTTCGAGGTGGACTGGGAGAACTCGGTGGACAAACGCAAGATCCACGAGTTGGACAGTTTCGGCTACAACTCCCTCCATTACATCTGCCGTCTGCCGGGGTTCCATTACCGGTTCGAGATACAACTCCGCACCACCCTCCAGCACGCCTGGGCAGCCATCAACCACGACACCGGCTATAAATCCGGCATCGAGATCCCGAAGGAATACATGCGCCGCATGAACCGTCTGGCAGGGATGCTTGAGATGGCGGATGACGAGTTCAGCCGGATCCGTACCGAACTGAACGACTACCGACGGAGGGTGCAGAAACTGGTGCAGAACGGCAAGCTGGACGACGTCTCGCTGGACGGAGACACTTTCCGCTCCTACATGCAAGCCAAGCCACTTGAGACGCTCAACAAACGCATCGCCGCCATCAACCAGGCGGAGATACAGGATGCACCGTTGACGCAGTACCTGCGTGTGTTGAAAGCCCTCAACTGCAAGACTCTCGGAGATGTCAGCCGGCTCATCAGACAGTACCAGGACGACGCCTATCTTCTGGCACGGCACCAGTTGGGCAACACCGACCTGGATATCATCTCCTCCGCCATCGGTCTGCAGAACATCTGTATCGTCTGCATCCTTTCTTCGGGAGGCGGAAAGATAGGACTGAAGAGGCTCTTCGACGCCCTCAACGGCACCAGCGAACAGAACGCGGCTCTCGCCGAACTGACCTACGATCAGGCGGCGGCACTGCCTTTCATGCAAAAATAAACAAACACCATTATGACACCACAAGCCATTGACCTCAACGACTATATCCGCACCGGCGAAGGCGCCAACGGTGCAAGTTATAACCACAAGCAAGATCCGAACCTGATGCTCAAACTCTATTTCCGACACGCCGAATCCGCCATCAAAGAGCTGGAGCTGGCGCAGAAAGTGTACGCCATCGGCATACCGACACCGAAGCCCGGCAACCTGGTGACCGACGGAAAGCAAACAGGCATACAGTTCCAGCGGCTGGAGGGCAAACGCTCCTACTCGCGCGCCTGCGGAGAAGAGCCCGAACGCACCGAAGAGTATGCACGCGAGTTCGCACAGATGTGCAAAAAACTGCATAATACGCATGTCGACACCTCCGCGTTCGAGAATGTAAAGGACAGACTGTACGCCCTCCTGGACGCCAACCCCTATTTCACGGACGAGCAGAAAGAGAAGATCCGCGCCTTCATCGCCTCAGCACCGGATGCCGACACCGCCATTCACGGCGACCTGCAGTTCAGCAACGGTGTCTTCACGGAGAAGGACGGCGTCCGCACCCCGTATTTCATCGACTTGGGCGACTTCTGCTACGGATATCCGATGTTCGACATCGGAATGGTCTATCTCTGTTGTTGTCTCAATACCGAGGAGTGGATCCAAGAGCAATACCACATGTCCAAATCCACTGCCGAGCGATTCTGGGAAGTGTTTGCCCAAGAGTATTTCGGCGAACATGCCGACATGGAGGAGGTGATGCGTGAAGTAAGGATATACGCCGGCCTGAAGACCCTGATCATCGAGCGCGACACCGAGTGCCCCATGCCGCAGTTCAGAGCCATGCTGGAGGGGACGGTGTATTAGAGATGAAAGGTGAAAGAAATATGGCAAACAAATATATTGATACAGAGTTGTTGGATCGTGCGATCATCTTTGCGGTGGAGGCGCACCATAACACCGAACGGCGTGGAAAAGGATTCCCCTATATCGTTCATCCCATGGAGGCGGTGGAGATTGTCTCCACCATCACCGGAGACCAGGAACTGTTAGCGGCTGCCGCGCTGCACGACACGATCGAAGACACCTCCGTCACCTACGAGCAGATATGCGAACGTTTCGGCCAACGCATTGCCGACCTGGTGGCGGACGAGAGCGACCGGTTCACCGAAGGTGTCTCCGAAGAAGACTCATGGCATGACCGCAAGCAGGCGGCCATAGACCGTCTTGCGGCCGCTTCGCATGACGCCAAGATAGTAGCCTTGGGCGACAAACTGAGCAACATGCGCGCCATCTGGAGAGACTACCAAGTCCAAGGAGACGGGCTATGGCAGATTTTTCATGTCAAAGACAAGCCCTCCCATGCCTGGCACTACCGCGGTCTGGCTTCGTCTCTGAGTGAGCTCAGCGACAGTTTTGCTTACCAGGAGTTTGTGAGACTCATTGACGATGTTTTTGGGAAATGAATGTTTTCTTCGACAATATAATCAACGCCAGAGATCTCGGCGGACTGTCTGCCGCCCACGGCAAGAGAGTGAAAGGGCACAGGCTTCTGCGTACCGCGCATCTGCACGACGCCTCCGACGAGGATCTCGCCCGGCTTCATGAGGAGTACAATCTCTCGCGTATCTTCGACTTCCGTTCACTCGGCGAAGCCGAAGCCCTTCCTGACAGAGAAGTCTCCGGAGCCACGCACCACCTGTTACCGACCATTGATCTCAGCGCCGAGAAACTGACCGAACAGCCTATTCCGCAAGAGTCGTTTCTGGATCTGGAGAACCACATTGTCAACTACTCCTTCTATCCGGAAGTGCAACAGATGGCGGCGAACATGTATCCCTCGCTCATCCGAAGCGAATACTCCCAACTGCAGTATGCCACGTTCCTGCGGCTGATCATCGAGTCGCCCGAAGACGGAGGGATGCTCTGGCATTGTTTCCAGGGCAAAGACCGCACGGGTTGGGGAACAGCCTTCCTGCTTGCCGCTCTGGGCGTCAGCAGAGAGGATATAACCGCGGATTTTGATCTGTCGAACGAAGCGTACCGCGAACTGGTACAGAGCCTGTACGCGGACATCGAGGCGCAAGGCGGCGGAGAGGCGGAGAAAGAGGTGGTACTCGCTTTCATGGGCGTGTCCACACCCAATTTCATCCGGACATGGGATCTCATCGACCGTGAGTTCGGGGGGATGTCCGATTACCTCCAAAACCAGCTGATGCTCACCCGTGAGGACATACAACTACTACGAAAACGCTTTTTAGTCTGAGGGAGCGGGGAGAATGGAAAACAAGCGGCGGGCAGTTCCGGAAGTGCGCGAGACGATCTCTTCCTCCGTTGTGCCGAGCGCGGTAGCCAGACGTGTTACCACATAGCTCATCAAACGGCTCTCGTTGCGCTCGCCACGATGAGGCACAGGTGCCATATAAGGGGCGTCGGTCTCCAAGACGAGCCGGTCTAACAGCCAAGGCGAGGTTTCAGCCAACTCATGCAGGACATCCGCCAACTTGCAGTTCTTAAAGGTCAGCACGCCGCCTATACCCAGACAAAATCCCAGATCAAGAATCTGTTTTGCCGTCTCCACGCTGCCGTTGTAACAATGGAAGACGCCTGTCAGTTTACGGTCGGGCGATTGGGCGATTGAAGACTGCACTTTTCTGAGAATATGGAGTATATCCTGCGTAGCCTCACGGTTATGCAAGATCACCGGCAGACGGAGTTCGCTCGCCAAAAGCAGTTGCCGGCGCAACACCTCATGTTGCCCGGCGACAAAAGTCTTGTCCCAATGGTAATCCAACCCTATCTCGCCCACAGCCACCAGTTCCTTCCGATGGGTGCGGATGGCGTTCTCTATATACGAGAGTTGTGTCTGCCAGTCTTCTTTCACGTCCTCCGGATGCAGACCCAACGCCGGATAGCAATACCCCGGATGCGCATGACACACGGCAAGCACGGTAGCGACAGATGCCACATTGACACCCGGCACTACAATCGCCTCCACTCCGCTTTCACGCTGGCGGGCTATCACTTCCTCGCGGTCGGCATCGAATGCCTCCTCGTCTATATGGCAATGGGTGTCGAGCATAATTGAAAATTGAAAATTAAAAATTACGGGTCAGGATACTACTGTCACCATAGGAGAGGAAACGGAAATCGTGTGCGAGGGCATAATCGTAGATCGTCTTCCAGTCGCCCCCTACAAAAGCGCTCACCAAGAGCAACAAGGTGGATTGTGGCTGGTGGAAATTGGTAATCAGCTGATCTACCACCCTGAAACGGTAGCCTGGTTTGATCATGATCTGCGTTGAGGCATGAAGTGTCTCCTGTCCGGTAGCGGTCAAATAACCGACAATCGCCTGCAAAGCTTCTTGCGTACTCATCTCCTCCGGCTTCTCGCCGTAAGGTTCAAACTGTCCGACTGTCAGTTCCGGTGCCGTTACAGTACCGTTCTGCCGGCTGATCTGCACGCCCAGATAGTACAAGCTCTCCAAGGTACGCATGCTTGTCGTTCCTACCGCCACGATCTTGCCGAGTTTACGAATAATATGTTCAATTGTCGATTTCGGCACCGCAATGATCTCCGTGTGCATCGTGTGCAGATTGGCATCTTCGGTCTTGACAGGCAGAAAGGTTCCGGCACCCACATGAAGTGTCACCTCGTCCGTTTCTATCCCCCTGGCGCGCAAGTCGTCCAGGACCGAATCGGTAAAATGCAGTCCGGCAGTCGGAGCGGCTACAGAGCCTTTGATCCTCGAATAGACAGTCTGATAGGTGCGCAAATCGGACTCCTCCGTCTTGCGGTTCAAATACGGGGGTATCGGCAGTTCGCCTATTGCATCCAAGATCTCCGCGAAACTGACCGACCGGTCATCCCAGTCAAAACGGATGGCGTAGGTATTACCGGTCTGTTCCCCTTTGGCGACACGCAAAGTGGTATGCAGGCGTTCGACGGGAAGTTCCAGACATTCGTCATGCCATTTCTTGGCATTGCCCACCATACATTTCCAGGTACAACCGTGTGTAGAAGAGAGCGATAACTGGTAGTCGTGCGGCGCGAGGGGCTCCAGACAGAACACTTCCACACGCGCACCCGTCGGCTTATGGAACTCCAGCCGCGCCTGAATAACGCGCGTGTTGTTATATATCAGCAGCGACTCCGGAAGGATATAATCCCCCACATTATAAAACCTGTCTTCTGTCACTTCTCCGGCACGATAGACCAACAGTTTGCTGTGATCGCGTTCCGGCAGGGGATATTTGGCTATCCTCTCGTCAGGCAGGGGGTAGTTAAAATCCGCTATGTACAGCGGTTTATTTACCATTTGGTCATTTACCATTTATTCAGTTATTTGGTCATTTAGACATTCGGTCATTACGTTTGCCGGCGAAAAGGTCGTAGCGGTTGAATTGGCAGTCCAGTTCGCCATTAAGCAGGCGGATCTTCCTGGACGGCTTGAGTCCGATGTGTTTCATCGCCTCGTCATTCGACGAGATGATCCATGCCGTTGCCCCCGTAAAATGGTGTTTGAGAGCCGTACCTATCGCGGCATAGAGCGCTTCAATGTCCTTTTTATTCGCCAGACGCTCGCCATAAGGGGGATTGATCATCACAAGCATTTTCCCATCCGGGCATTTACCATCTGCCGTTCTGATCTCCTCCATGCGGATCTGGCGGAGTTCTATATTCTTCTGCACACCGGCTGCTTTGATATTCTTGGCGGCTTGTTGCACCGCATAATAGGAGGCATCCGAGCCGTAGATGGTATGGTTAAACTCCCTTTCTCCGCTATCATCATTATAGATATCACTCCATAACCCGGCATCAAAATCAAGCCATTTCTCGAATCCGAACGAGTCTCTGAAGACACCCGGCGGTATATTACGGGCGATAAGAGCCGCCTCGATGAGAAAGGTACCGGAGCCACACATCGGGTCATAGAAGTCCGACTCGCCGTTCCAGCCCGCCATCAGCAACAGTCCTGCGGCAAGCACCTCGCTGATAGGCGCCTCGGTCGTCGCTACGCGATAGCCGCGCTTATGCAATGACTCGCCGGAGCTGTCCAGCGAAAGTGTCACTTCCTCATTCGCCACATGGATATTCAGGCACAGGTCTGGATCAGTCAACTTAACCGAAGGGCGCTTGTCACAACGCTCTTTCCACCAGTCCACGATAGCATCCTTCACGCGGTAGGTCAGGTATTTGGAGTGGCGGAAAGTGTCGGAATAGACCGTTGCGTTGATGGCAAATCCCGTCTCGACCGTCATATACTGCGACCAGTCGATCTTCTTCAGCTGCTCATACACCTCATCGGCATCTTTGGCACGGAATGTAGTTATCGGCACCAGGATCCTCAAAGCCGTCCGCAAGCACAGGTTGGCACGGTAGAGCAGATCCTTGCCTCCGGTGAAAGAGACCGCACGGCGCTCTATGTGCACATCGTCCGCTCCCAACTCGATCAACTCACGCGCCAAGACTTCCTCCAAGCCCTTGAAGGTCTTGGCAATCATCCTTCTATTTGCCTTTTGTAGATTTGTCATTGGCGATAAATGATGTGTTTTTGCATTTATTTTACAAAAAAATTTGCGTATGTCAAAAAATTGTAGTACCTTTGCAGCCGTTTTCGGAATGAAAACACAGGAGAGATGGCGGAGTGGTCGATCGCGGCGGTCTTGAAAACCGTTGACCTTCACGGGTCCGGGGGTTCGAATCCCTCTCTCTCCGCTCTTATTTCTTCCCTATTTTTATCACCTCTTCCGCTATCCGTCTGGCAGAGTCTTTCTGTGCCAGTTTCAGTATATTGGTTCGAAGACTTGCCAGCTTTTGGTCATCCTTTATGATCTCGCAAGCCTTGGCTACCAGTTCCTTCGAGGCATCGGCGTCACGCACCAGAACGGCCGCATCCTTGTTGACCAGCGCCATCGCGTTATGCGTCTGGTGGTCTTCTGCCACATTAGGCGAGGGCACCAACACGGCAGGTTTGCCTAACAGGCACAACTCGCTGATCGAACTTGCCCCGGCACGGGAGATAACCAAATCCGCCTGAGCATAGCGGTCCGGCATGTCGGACAGGAAATCCAGGCACTCGATATTAGCCGGGCGACCTGCCTCCTCCCACGCCTTGCGGCAACGGTCGTAGTAGATCTTACCCGTCTGCCACACCACTTGCATCTTCTCCCCCTCTTTTGCCAACTCCAGCAGGGCTGCTATCACTGCCTCATTGATCGTCCGGGCACCCAGACTTCCGCCGATGATCAGCAGATGCTTGCGCCCGTCTTCGGTACGCTTACCGGTCGTCAGGTTTTGACGCACCGGGTTTCCCGTCAGGATAATCTTCTCCTTGGGGAAGAAACGCTCCATCCCCTCGTAGGCGACACAGATCTTCGTAGCGTCATTGCGCAACAACTTGTTCGTCACTCCGGCGAAACCGTTCTGCTCCTGAAGGACGATAGGCACTCCCATCCACGCAGCCACTTTCATGGCCGCACCGGAGGCATAGCCCCCCACCCCGACACCTACATCCGGGCGGAAATCACGGACAATCTTACGGGCCTTCAGCATCGAACGCACCAAGTCAAACATTACCGAGAAGTTCTTCCATGGCTGCGCACGGTTAAACCCGCGCACGGGAAGACCGATAATGTCGTACCCCGCCTGGGGTACACGCTCCATCTCCATCCTTCCAAGAGCTCCCACAAACAGTATATTGGCATCCTTGTCTAATTCTCTAAGAGCATTGGCTATACTCACCGCCGGAAAAATGTGGCCTCCTGTTCCGCCACCGGAAATAAGGTAATTCATATCGTAAAATTTATTTGTCGTCCAATATTATTACATCGGGCACCTCTGCCGCCGAATCGCGTGCCGTCATATCCACCCGCTTGCGGCGGTTCAGTTGTTCGCGACTGACACACATCAGAATACCGAAATACAAACTGGTGAATACCGCACTCGTTCCTCCTCGCGAGATAAGCGGCAGCGGCTGACCCGTCACGGGGCCTAATCCCACCGAAACCATCATGGAGATCATCGCCTGACAGGTTAGCATCAACGCCACTCCCATCACCATCAGCATCGCTGCATAGTCATCGTAGCGGCTTGATACATAGCACGCTCTGAAAAGTACCGCCAGATATATGAAGCCTAACAGGAACGCTCCTATCACACCCCACTCCTCCACAATGATGGCAAAGATATAATCGGCATACGCATACGGCAGATAATCGCGTTCCTTACTATGACCGGGACCTACTCCTATCGGAGATTTACCGCCACGGTTGACCGCCAGCTGGGCATACGTACGCTGCATGTCGTCCTTGGAAATCATCTTCTCCCGCATTACCGTCTTCAGTTTCGCATGTCTCTCCTCCTCGCTCATCTGCTCCCACAGGAGCTGTTCTTCCTCACTCATCTCCGAATTTCTGTTCAGGAATGCATCGACACGGCTTACCCACGTTCTGGTACGGGCTATCGGAGAAGGCAGTTTCCTGCCCTGGTCGATATAGAGAAATTTGGCGACCAATAACAATAGGATCAGTCCTGACATCGGCACAATAATCGACAACAGGATATACTTCCACGGAAACCTCGCCAAGAAAAGCATCAAGATCACTACGCCGAACATCAGGATTGCCGTGGACAAGTTGCCTAACATAATGGGCAGAATAGTCACCACGGAGATTCCTGCCACCCACCAATAGAGGCGCTTGAACGAATCCTCGTCGTTCCGGTCCACCTTTGACAACAAGTCCGCCACCACAATCACCAAAGCCAGTTTGGAGATCTCCGAGGGCTGGAACTCCACTCCGAACAGGCTCACCCACCGGGAGGCTTCGTTATGGGTAACCACCCACGGCAACGACGGCTTAAGCGTTGATGCACACAACAATACGCCCATCAGTAACGCCGGATAAGCGCAGAACCGCACAATCTTTGACGGTATATATTGCAGCGCAAACGCCAACAGAACACCCAAAGCGATATACTCCAACTGCTTGCCGACTCCGCTCAGAGCAGAGCCGTTTTTATACACCAGCGTACTGGAGGCCGAGAACAAAGCTATCGCCGACACCACTATCAGCATAGCGAACAAGACCCAGAAGGTTTTGTCTATTCCCTGTTTGTTAATCAGTTTGGAAGTCGCTTCTCTCATACTTGATGCTATAATTTACGTACCTCACGGACAAACTGCTCCCCTCTGTCTTCATATGAGCGGAACAGATCAAAACTTGCGCAACACGGACTCAGCAACACCGTATCGCCCTCTCCGGCTGCCTCATAAGCGCCCTTCACTGCGTCCTCGATGGAGTCTGTATCAATAATCCGCAAGCCGAAACTGTCAAAATGCTCATGCAACTTTTCGTTATGCAAGCCCATGAACACCAGCGTGTGGCATTTCTCGCGTACCAAGTCATCAATCTCCGAATAGTCATTCCCCTTGTCTTTGCCTCCCAAGATCAACACCGTCGGAGTATTCATCGACTCCAGTGCATACCAGCAGGAGTTGACATTAGTGGCCTTCGAGTCATTGATAAAACGTACTCCGCCTACGGTTGCAATATACTGCAAGCGGTGTTCCACTCCCGCAAACTGCGTAAGACTCTCACGGATCACATCGTTCTTGATGCCTACCACTTGCGCTGCCAGCGTTGCCGCCATCGAGTTCAGCCGGTTATGCTTGCCTTTCAGTGCCAGTTCATCCTCCCCTACAGGCAGCGGAGAGGGCATATTGAACCCAAACGGATAGAGTGTGGCACCCAGCTGAAGTTTTTTCATCTCGCGGTCTATCACCGGGTCTTCCGCCCAGTAGATAAACGCATCTTCCTTGCGCTGGTTTCTTGTTATGCGGAATTTGGCATCTACATAATTCTGGAACTTGAACTCGTATCGGTCCAGATGATCAGGCGTGATATTAAGCAAGATCGCCACATCTGCCCGGAAATCATACATGTTGTCCAACTGGAAGGATGACAACTCGATCACATAATAACGATGGTCGTTTTGCGCTACCTGCAAGGCAAGCGAGTTGCCTATGTTTCCCGCCAGACCGACGTCCAGCCCCGCGCGGTACAAGATATCAAAGATCAGCGAGGTCGTCGTTGTCTTGCCGTTACTACCGGTGATACAGATCATCTTGGCATCCGTATAACGCGCCGCAAACTCTATCTCCGAAATGATCGGTGTTCCCTGAGCCTTCAGTTTCATAATCATCGGTGCGGTCTCCGGTATTCCGGGACTCTTCACCACCTCGTCGGCATTGAGTATCAGCTCCTCCGTGTGCCTGCCATCCTCCCACGCTATCCCATACTTGTCCAGCATGGCTCTATACGGCGCCGTGATAGTACCGAAATCGCTCACAAACACATCCAATCCCTTGACTTTGGCCAACACGGCGGCTCCCGTGCCGCTCTCGCCTGCTCCGAGTACTACTATTCGTTCCATCTTATCTTATCTTTAATGTTAGAATTGTTATCGCTGCCAAGATCAATGTCACGATACAGAATCGCAACACAATCTTCGACTCATGAACCATCTCCTTGCTCCCCTTGAACCGGATCACACACGTCGGATCGTTCTTCAGCACTGTCTCTACAGACGTGCGGAAATGATCATGCAGAGGCGTACGTTTCCATACACGCACATGACGACCGCGACGCTTGTAGAACTTATACACCTGCGTCTGAACTATCACCGACACACTCTCCATCAGGAACACACCGCACAACAGCGGCACCAACAACTCCTTATGGATCAGCACGGCGCAGACACCTATAATACCGCCGATAGCCAGACTTCCCGTATCGCCCATGAAAATCTGAGCGGGGAAACTGTTCCACCAAAGATAACCTATCAACGCACCCACAAAAGCGGCAAGGAAGACCACCAGCTCTTCCGAGTGAGGGATATACATCACATCGAAATAGTTCGCCCAGACGATACTTCCGCTCACGTACGCCAGTACAATCAACGCTACGCCTATGATAGCCGAGTTGCCGGCACACATCCCGTCCATTCCGTCGTTCAGATTGGCTCCGTTGCTGACTGCCGCCACCACAAACACCGTCAGCAACACAAAGAAAATCCATCCGGCACGATACTTGTTCTCTTCGCCTAAGAAAGAAAACAAGTCCGCATAATTGAAGTTATTGTGCTTGAAGAACGGTATAGTCGTTCTTGTGGACTTGACAGCCGGTGTCTTCACTACATACGTCACCTCATTCTCCACATGAGTCGTCACACGCTCATTCATCGTCGCTTCAGGACTATAGCGCAGAGTCAGACCCACTATCAGACCCACCAACACTTGTCCGCCGATCTTAATCCAGCCGTTCAGACCGTCCTTGTTATGGCGGAAAGTCTTGATATAGTCATCGGCAAAACCCAATGCACCGAGAATAACGGTCGTCACTATCATCAGCAACATATAGATATTCTTCAGCCGCCCCACTAACAGGCACGGTAGAAGAATAGCTATCAGAATCACCAGTCCGCCCATCGTCGGCACACCTTTCTTGCCCACGTTGAACGGATCCGTTTTCTCGTCACGCTGGGTCTCAAAGAACTGGTGCCTCTTCATCCAACCGATGAACCACTTGCCGAAATAAATGCTTATCAGCATTGCTAACACCGCTGCCAGAATGGCACGGAACGAGATATAGGTCATCAACCGGGCTCCCGGAAGACCTTGCAGTAATGTGTTTAGTTGATATAACATAACTCTTCTGTTTCTTCAATCCTTTGTTTTCTATTCCGCAAACCTGCGCACCACCTCATGGTCGTCAAAATGGTGCTTCACGCCCTTGATAATCTGATAGTCCTCATGTCCCTTTCCTGCCACGAGTATCACATCTCCGCGCTGCGCCAGCGTGCAAGCCGTCTGGATAGCCGCTGCGCGATCCTCTATCACCAGAGTGCTCCGCAACTCCTCCTCTGTCAAGCCGTCCGTCATGTCCTTCAGAATAGCTGCCGGCTCTTCGTCACGCGGGTTGTCGGAGGTCAGGATCAGCTGTTCGCTGCCTTTCTTCGCAATCTGAGCCATCATCGGGCGTTTGCCCTTGTCGCGGTTTCCGCCGCAACCAACAACGGTAATGAGTTTGGCGCCGTCTTTCTTGATTTCCCGTATCGTCTGGATCACATTGTCCACCGCGTCCGGCGTGTGGGCGTAATCGACAATCGCCGTCCAGCCCTTTGGGCTGTAAATGGTCTCAAACCGCCCGTTCACAGGACGTAACGTGGATAGCACGCGCAACACCTCCATCGGCTCAAAACCGAGATTCATCGCCGCACCGTAGATACACAACAGGTTGCTGACATTAAACCGTCCCACCAACGGCACGAACACCTCTCTGCCGTTGATCTGCAACTCCATCCCTTCGAACCCTTCCTCCAGAATCTGCGCCTTGTAGTCCGCCAGTGTGCGCGTCGAATAGGTCGTCACCTGCGCCTTGCAGTTCTGCGTCATCACCAGACCGTTCTTGTCGTCTTTGTTCGTCACCGCAAAAGCTTCTTTCTTCAGTCCGTCAAACAGTTTCTTCTTCGTGTCGCGGTAGTTGTCAAAAGTCTTGTGATAATCTATATGGTCTCTCGTCAGGTTGGTAAACAGTGCCCCGTCGAAATCCAGTCCGGCTACCCTCTTCTGCGCGATGGCATGGCTGCTCACCTCCATAAACGCGTACTCGCATCCTGCGTCCGCCATCCGTCGGAGCAAGCCGTTCAACTCTATCGCATCCGGTGTCGTGTGCGTTGCCGGCACAGCCTCTTCCTCTATATAATTGACCACTGTGGAAAGCAGTCCTGCCTTATGTCCCAAGCCGCGCACCAGTTTGTACAACAGTGTCGCGATAGTAGTCTTGCCGTTCGTACCCGTCACGCCCACCAGCGTCAGCGCCTTGCTCGGCTCGCCGAACCATCGGCTTGCCAGCAGACCCAATGCCTCGTCGGTGTCTTCCACCAGAATATAGGTCGTGCCCTTGTTTCCCTGCACATCGCCACTTGGTGTTTCCGGCAGGTATTTTCTGTCCGAAAGGACAACGGCTGCCGCCCCCTGCTCCACACATTTGCCGATGAAACTGTGCCCGTCAACAGCCGTACCCACTTGAGCTACGAAAAGCGTCCCTTCCTCCACCTTACGGGAGTCAAAAGCAATCGAACGGATCTCTCTGTCCAACCCGCCTACCACCTCTATCGGACTAATCGCTTCTAATAATTTCGCAAGATTCATAATCACTTATTTTACGCGTTTATGTAATTCCAAACCGTTTTTGCCTATCGTGTAGCAACCCATATAGGCCATTGTCTTTTCTGCCACCTTGCGCACCACTACGGCACAGCCGCGGGGGGCATTGATGGTATGCGGTGTCAGATCCTCGCGATACTTGGGATCCTCTATCACGCACATGCACACATACTGGGGGTCTTCTTCCGGAAAATAGCCTACGAAACTGAACCGGTGATGCTCGTCCGAATACCGTCTCCCGATCCACATCTGAGCCGTGCCTGTCTTTCCTGCTATGTGCACTAAATCGCTTTGTGCATGGCGGTTGCCGTCTTTGCAACTCGCTGTTCCCCACTGATTGTCCCACACCACGTCGTGCAACGCCTTCCGCACATCCGCTATCGCTTCCGGAGACGCTATCTGTTCACGGATAACCTGCGGAGCCATCTTCTTTATCGTTCTCCCTTCCTGTTGCACTTCTTTTACCAGCATCGGGCGGAAAAGCTTGCCCCCGTTGGCTATCGAGGCATAGAAAGCGGCTATCTGGACCGGAGTCATCTCCGTTGTATAACCGTAAGCCATCTTGGAGATCGTCACCACGTCTTTCGGCACGGAGATATTCGGCTGCTGGGCGCCGTAGATATCATAAACCAGCGTGTCGCGCAGCCCCATCTCCTGCAACTTGTCCACAAACAAACGGGCGCTTCCGTTATATGCCGTCGTCACCATCTTCGCAAAAGCAATGTTACTCGACACCGCCAGTGCCTGACGCATCGTTATCGTCGCATCCATCTTATGGGAGTCCTTGTGCGTGATATCCGACGACTTGTACACCCACGGCTTGGAGGTAACCGTCACCATCGTTCCCAGACTTATCTTCCTGTCGTCCAACGCTGCTAACATGGACACTGTCTTGAACGTCGATCCCGGATCAACACGGAGAAAAGCATGGTTTCTCTGCTCCATGTATTTGCCATTCACATTGTCCAGATTGGCTACCGCTTTGATCTCGCCCGTGTGCACATCCATTATCAGACAACAACCCCAATTGGCGCCGTAGTCCTCCACCGGACCACGCAGCTCTTTCTCCACTATATCCTGCAGATTGGCATCTATAGTCGTTATCAGGTCCGCACCGTTGACCGCCGGAATAATCTCACGCGTCTCCTTGCGCTTGTTCACATGAATGATCTCACCTATTCCTTGCTTTCCGCGCAATAGAGAGTCATACACCAACTCTATGCCCGACAGACCGTTACCCTCTGTTTTTCCGTTCGTCCCTAATGTACGCAATGCCAGATTGCCGAACGGATGAGTACGACGCTTCCAGTCTTCCCAGATCAGACCGTTCTTGTTCGCATTCTTGTTCGCCATCCCCACGAACGGCAGCTTGCTGATCTTGACAAACTGCATGTATGTCACCACACCGTCATTCAACGGCAGACGGCGGTTCGGCTTTTGGGGATTGCGCGCGGCATCTATATATTGCCGGTACTCTTCTTTCGTCTTCCATTTCAGCACATTGCTCAATACGGCACACAGCGTGTCGATATTGTTATAATACAACGTGTCTGGACCATACGGCTTGCCTTTGTTCTTGCCATGCCGGAAGGTATCCGGCTCATTGTGGAAAGCGTCCACCAGCGGATCCATGTATAACAGATACTGCGGTATCGAACTCGCCAACAACTGACCGTTGCAGTCGAATATATTCCCGCGTACCGGCTCTATCGTTACGGTGTTCTCATCTTGTATCTCCTCCGCCACTGCCCATTTTTCACGCTCGCTCGGCCTGTACTGCACCACTAAAATCTTTACCAGCACGGCAATAAACGCCACAACCAGCATCAAAAAGATGAGGGCGAAACGCAATATGGTGTTTTGTTGGTCATTCATGGCGTGGCATTTCTAATTGGATAAGCGGACGCATGTTGATCTCCAGATCGCTGTTCTTCTCTGCCAACTGGTCGATCACCACCGTTGGACGGGACACCTGTACCAAGTCGGTATAGATACTCAGATACTCAAAACGCGAATCGTCTATCTCGCGGTTCAGACGGACTATCTGTTTCTGTTGGTCGATCATGTGGTACCCCGCTAAAATATATACCATGATCAGTACAACTACCATGATAGCAAAAGGATACTGTTTCTTCACAGCTTCGCTACGGAACAAATCGCCGTTGAGCACACGCTTGATATCTTGCTTACTGATCTTCATTTTTCTTACTTCACCCTTCTTTGCATCCCACTCTCAGTTTGGCGGAGCGGCTCCGGGGATTACGCGCCACCTCCTCTTCGCTTGCCGTCAGTCCTTTCTCTATCACCTTGAATGGCGTCACCGCATTCCCGTAGAAGTCTTTCTCTATCTCGCCCTCCAGGTTTCCTGCACGCAGGAAGTTCTTCACCAGCCTGTCCTCCAGCGAGTGATAGGTCAGTATCACGATTCTTCCGCCCGGACGTAACAACTCCTTGGCACCTGTCAGCAAGTCGCGCAAAGCACCCATCTCGTCATTCACCTCTATCCGCAATGCCTGGAACAGCTTCGCCGCATCTTTCTTGTCTTTCACAAACTCCGCCAGCTGTTCTGTTCGCAAGATGGGAGCGGCGGCACGCTGCTTGCAAATATGACGCGCCAGCGCCTTGCCGTTCTTCAGTTCTCCATATAAATATAACACGCGCGCGAGGGACTCTTCGTCGTAACCGTTCACCACGTCGGCGGCTGTCATCTTCTGCTGGGTATTCATCCGCATGTCAAGAGGCGCACTGAAACGGAAGCTGAACCCTCTCTCCGGCGAATCAAAATGATGAAAACTAACCCCCAAGTCCGCCAGTATGCCATCCACCTGCTCTATCCCGTAGTAATCCATCCATTGTGGCAGATACCGGAAGTTCGAGTGTACAAAATGCCACCGCGCATCCGTATGCAACCCTCCACCTTCACCGTTCAACCGTTCCCCTTCACCGTGCAACCGCTTCCCTTCGCCTTCATCCTTCAACTCATTCTCATACGCATCCATATCCTGGTCAAACGAATAGAGCCGCCCTTTCTCCCCTAACTTCGCCATTATGGCACGGCTATGTCCGCCGCCGCCGAAGGTGGCATCCACGTAAACGCCGTCAGGCTTTATGTCCAGGCCCGCAATCGTCTCCGTCAGCATCGCCGGTATATGATACGCCGTTTCCTCCATTTTATTCCTCCTTCATGCCGATTTTTTCGAACGCTCTGTTCAAAAATCCAACGTTAGTTGTTCTTAGTCATTCTTAGTCATTTGTTACACATTACCGATACTGTCTGTACACTAAATGCATACCAACCGCATACCAACCGCATACCATTTGCATTCCATCTGCATCCCAATTACATTCCTATTGCATACCATCTGCATTCCATTTGCATTCCACCTGCATTCCCATTGTCATGCAAATCCGTTCCTTGTCATCCTTTTTTCTTCATCTTGGCACGCAAACGGACTGCCAACGCACCCTGACTCATACGTTTGTTCGCAAACGTCTCCGGTGCCCATAAGGCAAAGCGGTCTAACATCCCCACAAACAACACCTCTTGCTGTGCACCGATCGTCTCCAGATTCTTCTTCTGGAGCAATATACGCCCTTGACCATCCAACTCCAGATATTCGGCATCCGCCATAAACTGCATCAGGATAAACTGGTCCTCTGGATCCCACTCGTCCAGGCTCTCGCGCAACTGCCCCACTTTCTCGTTCCATACCGACTCCGGATAGAACATCAGACACTCGTTATCCGTATCGCGGCGCATCACGATGCGCTTCGATTCCTCCTCCGCCAAGATCTTGCGATAGACTGCCGGAACGAAGATCCGTCCCTTATCATCCAACTTGCCTTCTATGTTTCCTATAAACGTACTCATTATTCCATAATGACTGAATTCGGGTGCAAAGTTACAAAAAATATTTGATATTTCCCCACTTTTCCCCACAAAAAATTTTTCAAAATAGTTATTAACAAGTTATTAACAATTATACAAACAAATAACTCGCACATTACGTGCGAGTTACAAAAGTTTTCAACAAAGTGGTAAAAAGTGGGGGACTAACAACTAATAATGAACATTTATGGAAAAAAAAAACATATGCACGGCTTTTATTGCTGTGCACGGCGATAGTCTTTCTCTGCTTTCTTTATCTGTCCATTATACTCATATAAGATACCGCGGATGCGGTACAACTCTGCCAAAGGCTTGTCCGCACTCGGATAATAACGTATCGCTTTGCTTATATCCGCCAAGGCCTTGTCAACCTCTTCCTGTTGGATATAAGCCACCGCACGCTGCGAATACAGCCGCCCGTCTTTGGGATGACGGGTCAACTCCTCGGATGTCATCCGTATCACATCTTCGTACGCCTCATCCGCTATCAGATAGTCGATAAAATTCGGCTCCGGCACCACAAACACACTATCTGCACTCTTACCCGCCGCGCTCAGCGCAAACGCGCAAAACAACCCGGTCAAAACACTCCTGAACACTCGCATTCTTGCCATCCCTTCTCTATATGGTTTTTCTGTCATTCTATATCCTTCTTGAACAACTCCTCCCATGTCTTCACCTCGTAGAACTCAAACAAATCTGCACTATCCATCATCCGCAACACTTTCTTGGGCAACAGGCGCAACAGATCCATCGGCAGATCCATCTGCGGCGCGAACTCGTCATCATCCTCATAAACAGTCCGCCCTTCATGAATAGCCGCAGTCAGCGCCGCATGCGCCGCATCCTCGAACATGTCATATATCCCGTCCGGCAGATCTTCAATCATGCAGGAGTTATAACCTTTGCGCACATACTCCGAGATATGACCTATCTGCTGATCCGAGAGTTCTACACACGCCTCATCATCATACACAATCCCGCCGTTTCGGTACTGCGCCCACTGAAATCGTATCTTATGCATAACACTTTCTTGTTCTGGTAATTCCCCAATCGGTCATTAGCGTTTTGGGGGATAAACTAAATAGGCGAGGCATATGCCCCGCCTATTATTTCGTTACATATACATGCAACAACCTTATTAGAGTTGTACACCGATTACGTTGTACTTAACACCGTTCTTGATGATCACCATCTGACCATTCTCAAAACGCTTGGTAGCCTTCTCAACAACATTAATATCCTTGATACCCTGGCCTACAACAGGAAGAATAGCTGCAATTTTCGGTTTTGTAGAAACCGTTTTCAAGATAATACCATCAGAACCTGCAGTCAGTTCATTGTCGCCAGCAACGAGATCAGTAGAAACACCATTTACAAGAACACCTGCGCAATTTTCAATGAGGTTAATGGTAACTTTCTCACCACTAGCTGCAGGGATGCGGATCTCGCGATCTTTACCGTTCGGCTGAATGTAAGTACCATAAGTCTTGAAAGCAACGGTACCAGCGGTAGAATTTGTATAAGCAAATGTTACACCACCCATCGTGAAAGTACCTTCTACACCACCTTCAACCAACTTGATTTCGTACTTGGGGTTAGTTGCATCAAAGCTTGATGCTTGATCTACAGTCACGTTAGTTTGATCCTGAATCAGGTCGTTGTTCATAATTTGCAGTCCCAGATGGTTGTCAATTGCACTGAAACCAGCGAAAGAAGCTGCGTTAACTGTCAGCGCTGTAGCAACAGCAGCTGCGAAAAGGAAAATTTTCTTCATAATAATACAAATTTTAAGTTAATATAAGTTTGTTAATAATTGCTTTCTTGCAAAATCGACTGCAAAATTACTACATTTTTCGGACATATGCAAGTACATTCTGCCGAAAAATGTAGATTTTTTGTTATTTTTACTCTGCAGCGTCAGGATCCTTGCCGTTATAACGGACATTCTTGATCTTTTTGTACTCCGTGATAGGCATAGGCTTCGGGTTGATGTTGCAGTTGGTGAAGTTGATATCTTCTGCCCACTCCATCTTCACTCCGCCTCGGTTGCCGATAATAGTCACTCCGTCAAAAAGAATGTTATGAACCGGCTTGCCCTTCAGACCCTGAATCTCTACCGCCTGCTTCGAACCGACACAAGTGATATTACGGAATGTGATATTCGACCAGTCGGGGAAGAATGCATTCTTGTCATCCGAATCAGTGGCACTGACACCTGCGCCCTTATCTGCATAACCCGAAGAAATAAGGAAAGCGGATTCGCGGATATCTTTCATGATAATATCATAGCAGTAGATATCCTTGCACCAGCCGCCACGACCGGGAGCCGATTTGAAACGGCAACCGATATCTGTTCCTTCGAAACGGCAGTCTTTTACTACCAGACGTTGCATACCGCCGCTGAACTCCGAACCGATTACAAATCCGCCGTGCGCACGATATACCGTGTCATTAGTGATCAGGAAATCGCGTTGAGGACCGGCATCTACACCTTTTTGTCCCACACCGCCTTTCATACAGATACCGTCGTCACCGCAGGAGATATTGCAATTCACAATCAGCGCCACTTGGATATTTCCCGGATCCATGGCGTCACCGTTCTGCGCCCAATGAGGACAACGGATAGTAACACCGTCAATAATCAGGTTCTGGATACGGGTAGGCACAAAATGGAATTTCGGAGAATTCAACAGATGCACATTCTCTAAAAGCACATTCTTCGAATCAGTGATATTCACCAGATGCGGACGCATCTTCTCCTGAATGATAGGATCAGAAGCGATATTGGGTATTCCTAACTTCTTGTCCAAATTGAACGGATACCACACCAGCCACTTCTTACTGTCTCCGTCTGCCTTTGTAACACCGCCCATCGCCAAAGCGTCCCCCCATACATCGCCGTCTGCGGCTACCACTTCCGGAGCTACCACTTTCTTTTGCTTGATAGGTCGCCAGTAGATACCTTGACCGTCAATCGTTCCACGACCGGTGATGGACACATTCTCCAGTTTGGAGCCGTAAATCAGCGCATGGCACTTCTTCGAACCGTCACGGAGCGAATCATTCTCCTGAACATACAACTCCTTGTTGGTCGAACCTAAAATCACGGCATTGTCCGCCAGATGCAGATCCAGATTGCTCACAAGCTTGATCGGACCGGTCAGCCATTTGCCGTCGGGCACCATCAGGTGACCGCCGCCCTGTTTCTTCAGGTGCTCGAGCGCTTTCGCAAAAGCCTCCGTGTTATCTGTCACACCGTCACTCACACCGCCGAAATCCACGATACTGACCGAATAATCGGGAATAACTACCGGTTGCACGTGCTCTACTGCACAAGGCAGATCGGCTGTATAATACTTGTCATAAGGGTTTTGCGCCATAGCTGCTACGCTCACTAGCGCCAAAACAGAAAGAACTAATTTTCTCATATTCATTTCTTATTGTGTTTTCTGCTGTCAATACAAATTCCGTACCAAATGGCACATATACACATCCAAATTCGTATGACCGGTAACAAGAGTGGTGGCTCTCGCATCATTCGAGTCACTGGGATCCAAGCCAAACTGTGTTTCCCATTCATCAGGAATACCGTCATAATCCGAATCCAGAGGACGAGCTGCAGTCTTCAACTCCGGCCAGCCGTCTACATCGGATTGCGTATCTATCAGTCCGCCTGTAGAGCCGTTAGAGCCCTTATAGGTGGATTTACCGTTGCGCACCTCACCCACAATACGGGTATCTACCGCATCGCGAGAGAGCGAACATCCGGCTTTCTCCAGCACTGTCTCATATGCCTTCTCAGCCGTCTGCTCATTCTTGAGAGCTGTCAGACCGGCTGTCCAGCGAGAAGAGGCTTTACATTGAGAGAGTTTGGAAGACTCATCCGGATAGACACCCTGCCAGTTATCAGCTGTCACTTCCGTAGAGCCGAACATGTAATTGCCCGTAAGATAGAACTTACCGGGTTCTACTTCTCCTCCATATTTAGGATAACAACCTTCATGCTTACCTTTGCTTATATAATCACATTTGGTAGTTGGATTAAGTAAACGCTCCTTAACTCCACTCTTAGTCGCAGGACCGGGTTTATAGTAGTTATTGACAAAATTGACATGCCTTCCTCCTGCCGCATTGGTAGAACCTTCGCCGCCGTAGGCGGAGTTACCGCCCCAGTTATAGACGACGTTGTTGACAAAATCAACGGGTCCGGCATGAGTACCATCTACATAATCGTGGTCGAACCGCGGGTTACGACTGTCGTGGTGAGCAAGTAAATTATGATGGAACGAGGCGTTCTTGCCTCCCCAGATGCCACCATAGCCATGTGGGCCCTTGCCATGAACCGAGTTTTTGAGCGACTCGGAAATGATACAATACTGCATTGTAAAATCCTCGTTTCCATAGCAACTGACGCACTCGTCCACCGACCAGGAACAAGACAGATGATCAAGCACCACTCCCTTGGAGTCATTTACCGAAAGAGCATCGGACTCGGTGTTGCTCACATCTCCCAGACGAACACGGATAAAACGGACTATCACATTGGATGCATTGATCACCAGCGGATAGTCAGCAATACATATTCCGTCACCTGGAGCCGATTGACCGTCGATAGTCAGACTACCGGTCTTGATACGCAACTCACTGTTAAGATGGATGGTTCCCGAAGTCGTGAAAAGCACACGCCGTGCACCCGTCTGGGTAACGGCATAACGTAACGTACCTGCCATCGGACGACCCGTATTAGGATCCAACGCATCATCCAAACGGCTGACCCGATAGATCGTTCCTCCGTCGCCACCGGTAACTCCCGCGCCGCCACCATCTATGTGAGCACATGCCGCCACCAGTTCAGGATTAGTATCTATCGTCTCCTCCTCTGGATTATTAGCAGTGTTGCACGCTGCCATGAACCATGGCAACATGCAACACACAACTATTAAATCTCTGATTTTCATCTATTTGAATTATTCTGCACTTCCTGCATAGTCGTAGTCGTTCCAGAGAGCTCCTTCTGACTGACCGACATTAACAGAGAAGATAGGCCAATATTGACGACCGTTCAGACGATCAGGATACTCAGGATCAAAGAGCATATAATTGTCTCGTGCCAACTCTCGACCGGACGAGCCAAGATAGATAGCCGTCTTTATCCAGCCGTTCTCCTTGCTATACGTTGCCGGAACACCGGTCTCGCCTTTCTTGAGACCGTAGGTTGAATCAGGATCAATCACAAAACCCTTGATACCGGCTGCGTAGCTATACTTCTCGCCTACATACTTGTACTTGAAGTAGATGGTATCCGGCAGTTGTGCGAACTCTCCTTCGTGGTTGTTCATGGCTGCCAGACGCTCGTGAGCTGTCATCAGTGTCTCCTTCAGGATACCCCAACGCATCAAGTCGTACTTACGGAGATACTCACCCGTAAACTCAAACTTACGCTCCTCTTGCAGATTAGCCATGGTCAGTTCTTTGGCACTCGCATGTGCACGTGCACGTACCTTATTGAAACAAGCCTGACCGTCAATGCCATAGGTGTTAGTCGGCATATCACCGCCGATACCGCCGATTGAAGCCTCAGCCGCCATTAACAACACATCAGCATAACGGATGATCGGGAAGTTGATACCGTCATCGTTTCCTGTACGGTTACGGTTCATCCACTCTACGCGGTATTTATTGAGATACCAGTCACCCACCATTTGGTTCTTCTGATAAAGGAACTTCTCTTTACCTGCCACATCCACTCCCGGGAATGCAAGAGCCACGTTATCGGAACTGCTGTTAAACTCCGTACCGTCATCATATACCCAGATATAACGAGCCATCGTTACATCGCGGCGGACATCTCCATCCTCGAAGTCATAATACAGAGTCGGAACAATCGTTACAGAAGAGTTGCTCGAACCGCCTTCGTTGTTCTTCAGACCACCAAGAGCCTTGTCAATCTTGGTGCAGTTGTACTGCAATACTTGACCACGGCTGCCATCGGCAAAAGCAATCTCCCAGAACACCTCGGAGTTGTAATAGTTAGTCACGTCTGCGCAAACCTTCTTGAATATGTCTTCATAGTTGTCCTGGAACTTGGCTGCCTCATTGCTGTTATTGATAATCTGAGCGCAAGCCCACATTACCTCGGTATTCAGTTCCTGACGAAGACTGGCATCATCTACAAGGAACTCCGGACCACTCTTCCAGGTAGCAGGACGAACACCCTTACCGGCATAAGTCAAGTCCACACGTGCAAGCAATGCGTATGCAGCGCCCTTGGAAGGACGACCGGTGTAGTTGGCTGCCGTACCCGGGCACTCACTCGACCAAGGCATATACTCGGCTGCTTTCTTGAGGTCGATACGCAACTGCTTCAATACATCCGTGCGATCCGATTTCTTCAGTTTCAATCCCTCTTCATCCTTGGAGATAGAGGTGAAACGTGCAGGTACATCGCCCCAGAGTTGCACCATCTGGAAATAGCAGAACGAACGGAGGAAATAAGCCTCTCCCAAGTAATATTTCATTTTCTTGTCCGTCGTATCACCATACTGCTCGATACCTTCAATGATATTGTTGCAACGCTCGATAGCAGAATTCAGATAGCCCCAGGGATCCTTACCGTTTGCAGTCGAGAGATCACCGCTGGTCGGAGTCATCGAATAGATATTCCACTCGGCTTTTCCCGAGTTCTTGCTTCCGTGCTCTACATCCGTATTCATTCCCTGATAGCCGCAAGCTAGACGGTTTCGGAAAGACTTGTCCTGACCGAATTGTTCATATACGCCGGCTATCACTTGCTCGGTACTGCTCGGATTAGAGAACACCTGTGCAGCATCCATGGCAGAAGGCGATTCCGAATCAAAGAAATTGCATCCCACCAGTGCAAACGCAGCTGCAAAAATCGTTATATACTTTACTGTTTTCATATTAGTATTAATTTTCGCGATTACGATTTATTAGAAAGAAAGGTTGATACCAAAGTTAAATGCACGGCTCTTCGGGAATGCTGAGAAATCAACTCCTGTAGCCAGCGGATTGATCTTCGAACGGGTATCTACCTCAGGATCTGCACCCGAATACGGAGTTACACAGAAGAGGTTCGAAGCCGTGAAGAAAATACGTGCAGTCTTGATATAAGCCTTGCTGATCCAACGATCAGGCAATGAATAACCTATTGTCAGAGAAGACAGACGGAGGAAAGATGCATCCTCTACATACTTGTCGGTCAAAGCGATATTGTCGCTGATCGGGTTAGCGGTAGTGGCACCCGCATTGCTTTGAGCCAAAGCGGCAGTCAATGCGGCATAATCCTCGCCTTCTACCTTACCGCTTGCACCTACATGCTCTGTCGGAATAAAGGTTCCGTCAGCGCGGAAGAGAGAATAACGCATACCGTAAGCTACATCAGCAGTGTTATTGCGCAGTTTGGACTTGTCGAAGATCGTTCCGTAATCCAGAGCAGAGAGGTTCAGTACCTCGTTTCCGACGCTGTAGGTAAACTGTGCACTGAGGTCAAACTTACCCCACTTGTCGCCGCCGATATTGAAGTTCAGACCAAAACCTCCTTGGATATCTGCCTGAGTGTTACCCAGTACTACGCGGTCCTCATCGTTAATCACACCGTCACCGTTCTGATCTACAATCTTCGTCATACCCGGACGAGCCTCGCCAAGGATGGTGCTGATTGCCTTACCGTCTGCACCATACCAACGACCGTTGGACGGGTTGTAAGAAACGAAGTCTTCTGCTGTGTACCATCCTGCCGACTGGTAGCCGTAGATATTACCCACCTTGTCACCCGGACGGAGTTTGAACTCATAATCCGTATTAGCATAGTTGGACGAGAAACACTGGGAAGAAACCAAGTACTCTTCCATTCCACCTAAGTCAACCACCTTGTTATAGTTGTGCGAGATATTGGCATTGACGCTCAATCCGTAGCTCAGGCTCTTGGAACGCTTGTCCAGAATTACACCGTTAACCGAGAACTCAACACCCTTGTTGTCGGTCGAACCGATATTACGGTATTGATAGTTATAACCGCCAACAGCCATCTTGTAACGCAAGATCAGGTCTTTGGTCGTGTTCCAATAGAGGTCAACAGTTCCGGTCAAACGCTCGTTGAAGAAACCGAAATCGATACCAAGATCACGAGTTACGGTAGTCTCCCATTTCAGTTTGTTGTTAGCTGCAATCACATCAGATCCGCCATCTGCCAGCTTCGTGTCAAAGACCTCACTGTAAGCGGTCGAAGATGCCAGATACTCAGGACGGAGATAACCCAGATCCACGTTGTTGTTACCTACCGAACCGTAGGACAGACGAAGCTTGAAGTTAGACATCACTTCTTGTGCCGGCTCCATCCACTCCTCGTCAATAATACGCCATGCAAAAGCAGCGGACGGGAAGAATCCCCACTGGTTGCCTTTGGCGAAACGGGTGGAAGCATCTGCACGGAAGGTTCCCGTGAAATAGTAGCGGTTAAACAAAATATAGTTTGCGCGAGCGAAGAACGAAAGCATGTTATCCGTCGGATCTACATAAGATTTACTGGTGTAGGCCTTTGCAGAACCAAGATAATTGAATACTTTTTCACCGGTCAGACTGGCGTCATAGCCATAACCGTTATATGTACGCAACTCGCCATGCAGAATCTGCATCTCCTCACCGATCAGGATTCCCAAGTCATGGTCGTCACCCCATTTCTTCTTGAACTCCAAGGTGTTGGTGTTTTTGAAACGGCTGGTTTTCTCATCCGTTACTACCACGTGTCCGTATCCGGCACCTCCGGCATACGTAGCTCCGTCACCTGCACGGGAGAAATAAGTGGTCGGACCATAATAGCGGTCTTGTTTCTGGTAACGGCCCTCATAACCCAACTCGGTCTTCCAGGTAAACATCTTTGCGAACTTGTAGCTCACATATCCCTGGAGAGTGAACTTGTCATCTACTTTCTTGCGGTAGTTGTGGTCAATTGTGGTGATCGGATCGTACAGAGAACCGAAGGACTCGTAATCATCCAAACCTGCCACCTTGTCCTTTGCAAACAACTCAATCGGCGAATAAGCAATCGCGTTGCGCACACGGCTCTCGGTCTTGGAGCCTGCATCTTGTGCGGTATTCGTTCCAGAACCCAACACATTAGTATTAGAATAGCGGGCTGTAAAACTCAGGGTCAAGTCCTTGATCGGTTTGAACTTGGACTTGAAACTCAGGTTATTACGCTGGTAGTCAGAACCATACATGATACCTCTGTCGTCAATGCGGTTGTACATCAAGGAGAAGTTGGCCACTTTGTTACCACCGCTTACCGTAAAGGTATGGTTACTGTTCAGTCCGTGACGGCCGAAAGTTTCATCCTGCCAGTCAGTCACCTTCTGGCCACGCCAGTAGTTCTGGATATCAGGAATAGACATCACTTGGTCTTTGTCCTGGGTAGCGGCATACTGCGGATCAAAGTACTGGTTGAAATTGGTCGGGATATTAGCCGTATTGCCTTTGGCACGGTAATGGGCATACTCATACTGCATCAGCACAAAATCATTCACATCAAGCATGTCATATTTCTTTGCCATCTCCTTCCAACCCATATAACCGGTATAGTCAAAATGGAGCTGCATCTTGTCATCGGCATTGTTGTCTGCATCCTTGGTGGTGATGATAATAACACCGTTGGCACCCTGTGCACCGTAAATAGCGGTAGCAGCGGCATCTTTCAGCACGTCCATCGAAGCGATATCACTCGGAGCAATATCCGAAATCGAACTTACCTGGAAGCCGTCCACAATATAAAGAGGATCGCTCGACTGGGTAAGAGACGTTCCGCCGCGGACACGGATCTTCACATCTGCATCCGGGCTGCCTTCTGTCGTTGTTACCGACACACCGGCAAGTTTACCTTGAAGCGCCTCACTGGCGGAAGCCACTGGCACGTCTTTCAACTGCTCGGCGTTAACAGATGCCACTGATGTCACCAAGTCACGTTTCTTGGTCGTTCCATAACCCGTAACAACCACCTCGTCAAGAGCCGTCTTGTTCTCCTCAAGAGTCACGTTGATTACGTTACCGGAGATATTCACCTCCTTGGTCTGTAAACCGACATAAGAGAATACAAGCACCTTCGCGTCATTCGGTACGTCAATTGAGTACTTACCGTCAAAATCCGTAACGGTACCAACACTGGTGCCTTTGACCACTACAGCTGCCTGAATCACTGTCTCACCTGTGTGATCCCTTACCACTCCGGTAATCACTTTTGCCTGAAGACTTGTCATGGCAAACAACAAACCCAGCACGACAGTCATTCGGAGTGTACTAAAATGTAAGTTCATGCGATAAATTTTAATTTGGTTAATATTAAGTTAAATATGTTTTTTCACTTACGTAACATTTCGAAATATTGCTTTCGAGCGCAAAATTACACTTTTTCGCGCACTTGTATGTGTAAAAATTGACACTTTTATGTCTATTAAATGTATTTTATGCCCCTAAGGCTCGAATGGCTCGGCATAATTGCATCCTAACCGCCATCTCGAACACCCGTACCGGGTGCGCCCCCTGATAATGGTTCCCCTACGGCAAACAGGGCATATCAGTCCCGCCTTGTTCTGTTTCAACTCGCGCACCACGTCGCATGTCATCTGTTTCAGTTCCTCTAAAAACTGCCCCGCCGTATATTCTCCGCGCTCTATCTGACGCAGTTTTTTCTCCCATATACCGGTCAGCTCCGCCGATTTCAGCAAAGGGGATATGATCGTATGTATCAGCTCTATTCCCACTGCCGTGGCTTTGATCGTCTTCCGTTCCTTGACGATATAATTGCGCTGATACAGTTTCTCTATGATAGCCGCCCTTGTCGAAGGTCTGCCTATTCCGTTTTCCTTCATCGCGTCGCGCAGATCCTCATCCTCCACGGTCTTTCCCGCCGTCTCCATGGCGCGCAGCAAGGTCGCCTCGGTATAGTACTTCGGGGGCACGGTCGTTTTCTCCTTCAGTTGCGGCTCGTGAGCACCGCTCTCCCCTTTTACGAACGCCGGAAGCGATTTGGACTCTTCTTCCGTATTATCGTCTTCCCCTTCCTTTGTGTCCTGCCCCTTGTCACTTGGTACTTTGTCACCTTGTCCTTCCGCAAACACCAACCGCCATCCGGGTTTCAGCACCTCTCTGCCCGTCACCTTGAAATCAATCTCGCCTGCCTTGGCAAGCACTGTTGTATTGCTCACCTCGCATTCCGGGTAAAACGCCGCTATAAACCGCAATGCCACCAGATTGAACACCTTCTGTTCGTCTTCCGTCATCCCTGTCGGACGCTGGCCTGTCGGTATAATGGCATGGTGATCTGTCACTTTCTTGTTGTCAAACACCTTCTTGGACTTGGGCAGCGAACCCGTCCCTTTCTTCCCGTCCGCTTTGAGCGCCAACAGCGGCTCCACTTGCGGATACTGCTCCCGTATGCCTCTCAGCGTCGCAGGCACCTTGGGATAGATATCGTCACTCAGAAAGGTCGTGTCCACACGCGGATAGGTCGTGATCCGTTTCTCATATAAGGATTGTATCAGCTTGAGCGTCTGGTCGGCAGAGAAACCGAATTTCCTGTTACACTCTACCTGCAGACTCGTCAGGTCAAACAATCTTGGAGCATACTCTGCCCCCTTTTTCTTCTCCACCGAGGTGATTACCAGAGGATTAGTCGATGCCGCAAGCATCAGTTTCTGCCCTTCTTCCAGAGTATTGATGGCATATTCGCCTTCCTCTACCGGGATCTGGGCTGTAAACAATGTATTGCGATACATCGTCTTCAGTTCGTAGTATGTCCGGGGCACGAAATGCTCTATCTCTGCCTGCCGCTTCACAATCAACGCCAGAGTCGGCGTCTGCACCCTTCCGATAGAAAGCACCTGGCGGTCTTTCCCCACTCCTTTTGAATAACGCGTCGTGTACGCGCGCGTGGCGTTCATGCCTAACAGCCAGTCGCCTATCGCGCGCATCAACCCAGCCTCATACAGATGCTGGTACTGCTCCTGACCCTTCAGCGACCGGAATCCTTCGGCAATAGCCTCTTCTGTCAGCGAACTCACCCAAAGCCGTTTCACCGGACACTTGCAACCCGCCTTCTGATAGACCCAGCGCTGGATCAGCTCTCCCTCCTGACCGGCATCACCGCAGTTGATCACCTCGTCCGCATCCGCTATCAGCGTCTTGATGATATTGAACTGTTTCTGAACACCCTTGTCGTCATTCACCTTGATACCGAAACGCGCCGGAATCATCGGCAGGGAACTGAGATTCCACGATTTCCATTGTTCCGAATAGTCCTGGGGATCTAACAGAGAACACAGATGACCGAATGTCCAGGTCACCTGATAGCCGTTACCTTCAAAATAGCCGTCACGGCGCTGGTTGGCTCCCAGCACCTTGGCTATATATTGTCCTACGGACGGTTTCTCGGCTACACAGACTGTCATTGCTTAGGGTACTTCTGAAAATTGCTTTATAATGATTTAGAATTTTTAGAAGAGCCCTTCACTTTCTTCCCATAGCCGTAACCGTAACCATAACCGGCATTGGCGGATTTAACGGCATTAAGCACACACGCCACATTCTTCATGCGCTTCGACTCCACTACCTGGTTGATAAAATCAATCATATCCGTCGGCGTATAGCCCGCGCGGCTCACGAAGAGCGTCATGTCGCCCACCCTGTCTAACAGGAATGTGTCGCTCACCATCGCACAGGGTGCCGTATCTACTATCACATACTCATACCGCTCACGGAGTGCCGCAAACAACTCGTCAAGCCGCTCGCTCTGTAACAGTTCGCTCGGGTTGGGAGGGATGACACCGCACGGCAGCAGATCCAGATTGGGATGCTCACCGCTCGGTACGATAACATCATCTACGGTATATTCGGCTTCCGACAGATAGGTTGTCAGACTGCCTTTTCGTCCCAGACCGAAATACTCGGCAAGCATCGGCTTGCGGATATCCAGACCCACCAGCGCCACCTTTTTGCCCAAAATAGCCAGCGACAGAGCTATATTCGTCGAGATATACGACTTACCCTCTCCGTTGATGCATGAGGTCACTAACACCACCGACGATTTGGCATCTGACGGCAACATGAACCTCAGATTGGTACGCAACAACCGGAACAACTCTGCCGAAACAGTGGACTCCCCGTCCTTGATTGCAATGTGCTTGCCTCGAGAATTGATGACAATCTGTCCCATGAAAGGCGCATGAATCATCTTCTCGAACTCTTTGCCGTCGCGGATCTTGTTGTCAAACAGTTGGTAGATATACAACAATCCCGCCGGAAGCAACAGCCCCATCAGCAGAGCCAACATAATCACCTGTTTGGCTTTGGGTCTCCTGGTCTCTATGTTCGTGCGAGGCACATCGATCACCTTTGTCGGCGAGGCCGTTGCGGCTAACATCAGTGCATTCTCCTCGCGCTTCTTGTATAGCAGGGTGTATAACGACTCCTTGAGCCCCCGCTGACGATACAGACGGATATATTCCCTCTCCTGTTTCGGCACTTCCTGCAAGCGGCTCAGCACCTCGTTATTACGCTCCTCTATGCCCGCTTTGGAGATCCTCAGACCCTCGCGTACGGTGGCTACACTTGTCTCCACATTCTCGCGCATGGACACCAACTGGCTGTTGATCTGCTCTAATACAGGGCTTCCCTCCGTCGCAGTGCGCTCAAGACGCATCCTTTGCAACAACAGCTCGTTATACTCCGCGATAAAAGACGCCAGCACCGGATCTTCCACACTGATATTCGAAGGCAACAGACTGTACTGGTTCTTCTTGTCTTTCAGAAACTCTGTAATATAATCCATCAGGCTCAGTTGCGTCTCTATCTCCACCAGCTTCGTTTCATCCTCCACCCCGGACTTGAGCAACAACTTGGCTTCCTCCGTCAGATCGGCCATGTTATGCGCTGTTTTATATTGCTCCACCGCGTCTTCGGCATCGCTCAGCTCACGCGTGATAATAGCCAACCGCGATTCGATGAACGCCTCTGTATTGGTAGCCATCATGTTCTTGTCCACCATGGCATTTTCATTGTAGTTGTCTATCAGTTCTTTGAGTATGTCGCGGTCTCTTTCGGGGGCGGTGGATGTGATCGACAAGTCGAAGATATTCGACTCTTTCTTATGTTGCGACACCTTCGTCAGCTTGCTGTAATAGGCTATCGCCTGACCGGCTGCACGGTGGGTAATCCTGTAGCGCGCACCCGGTTTCAGCTCCTTGACCCTGGTCAGCTGGATCGTTCCTATCGGCAGTTCTATCGGCTCCTTCAAGTCGCTCACTTCTACCGACCCGCGACCCTCAAAACCCATCTTCGAACTCACCTTATAGCCTTTCTTCGTCTGCCGGATATCTAACACAAACGCACCGTTCGCCGCCTTCTCGCACAAGCGGATGCATTTCAGCCGGAAAGTAGGATTGGGATACTCCGTCTGCCAGCGCATCTCCTCCTTCACGCTTGACTCATCCCACAGATCCAGTTTCTCTATCACCTGAAGCATCAGATCCTTCGAATTGAGCACCACCAACTCGTCCTCCGCCGCCATGTTTCCGCTCAATCCGAGCATCTCCAACTGGTTCATCTTGCCGCCCAGACCCTGGTCTTTCTGACGGAGCATGATCGATGCCTCTGTCGTCACCTTCGGAGTCTTGCGCATTATATATAGCACGCCCAGTCCCACGCATATGACTACGCCTGCCAGAAACCAATACCATTTGCCGACTGCCAACTTGACAATCTTGCGTATATCTATCTCGTTATTCTTCTGATTTTCCATAACATCAATTTCCATTGCCCGTTCCGGAATTGCTATTAGCCGGCTTGGTTGCGTTCACTACGGTCACAATCACCGTGGCGGCACTTGCTACCGTGGATACCACACTCAGCCACAGACTGGCATTCGTACTGCTGATAGCACGAACCTTGTTGGGCGACACGTAGATCACATCGTTTTGCTCCAGATAGTAGTACGGAGAGGTGAACAAATCCGCAGAACCCAAATCGATGCGGGCGAACTCCATCTTGCCGTTCGTCTCACGCGAAACCAGCACATTGTCCCGCTTGCCGTATATCGTCAGGTCGCCTGCCAGACCCAGCGCTTCCAATATCGTCACACGACCGTTCGGCATTACGTAGCGACCGGGGCGGTTCACCTCGCCCATCACCGTCACCGACGGATTGATCAGCATTACATTCACCGTCGGATTAAGCACATGCGTCTCCAGCCGCTCGCGCACCGCATCGGCTGCCTCGGAACGCTTCAGCCCCTCCACTTTGAACTTACCAAGCAAAGGCAGCTCTATCTCCCCGTTCCCGTCCACCGTGTAGTACTGCAATGTAGGAGTCGTCGCCAACTGCGACTCACCCACTCCGGCATAAACCGCCGTCGGCTGGTTATAGGGCGCCACGGCCTCTGCATCTATCGCACTCACGGTCACCGACAATGCGTCACCGGCCTTGATCACAGGCTCTACCTGACGGGAAAAAGACGCATTGACGGAATCGGCCTTCGACGGATCCAAGTCTATCAGATAGGTCATCTGTTTCTGGGTCACGCACCCGGAAAGCAGGCTGCACATCAATACTACAAAGAGAGAATATATCGTCTGTTTTTTCATCTTTGATTATAATTAGCGGACAAAGTTACACTTTTTTTCTCATATACGCAAGCGCGCAGGCATAAATCTTGTAAAAAACTGTCTTTTTTAATAAAAAACGCCATTATTTTTTCCCTTTTCTTTTGTGTTTCATAAATTTTATGTAACTTTGTACGCTAAAACCCGAACCGGTCATTAGCGTTTTGATGATTATGGTTTTATTTTTGAATGGATTTTTTGCCGGCTTGAAGGCGCAAAAATTCGGAGGATTATGACACAGAGCGAAATACAAACGGTCAAACAGCGATACAAAATTATCGGTACCAACCCGCAACTCGACCGGGCGATAGAGATTGCCATGCAAGTGGCGCAAACCGACCTCAGCGTGCTCGTAACCGGTGAGTCCGGTGTCGGAAAAGAGCATTTTCCGCGTATTATTCACGACTGCTCCGCACGCAAACACGGAGCCTATTTTGCCATCAACTGCGGAGCCATACCCGAAGGTACGATGGATAGCGAACTCTTCGGACACGAGAAAGGAGCCTACACCGACGCACACGCCGAGAAAAAAGGCTACTTTGAGATCGCCAACGGAGGCACGATCTTTCTGGACGAAGTCGGCGAAATGCCCTTGCAGACACAAGTGCGCCTTCTACGTGTGCTCGAAACAGGAGAGTTTATCCGCATGGGCGGTTCCAAGGTCATGAAAACCAACGTCCGCGTCGTGGCGGCTACCAATCTGGATATGCGCCGGGCTATACAGAACGGCAAGTTCCGTGAAGACCTCTACTACCGGCTCAACACCGTGGAGATCCGCGTTCCCGCCCTGCGCGACCGCAAAGAAGACATCCCCTTGCTCTTCCGCAAGTTCGCACTCGATTTCAGCGACCGCTACCGCAGACCGCCTATCCGCCTTAACGACGAAGCTACCGAACTCCTCCGCAACTACTACTGGAACGGTAACATCCGACAGCTCAAAAACATCGCCGAACAGATCTCGGTGCTGGAGACAACACACGATATTGACGCCCCCACTCTCCGCAAGTACCTCCCCGAAAACGAGGAGGAGAACAAGTTCGGATTGGCGCGCATCTCATTCACCGAAGACCCCTCGTCACGGGAACGCGAGATGCTCTACAAACTCGTCAACGAGATGAAAATAATGCGTCAGCAGCTGGACGGACTCTTGGCAAAACAACAGGCAATGCCTATCTCGCAACCTGCTCCGAAACATATCGCTACAACGGCGGCGCTACCGCTCTCCGCGGACGAAGCCGAAGAGTTCCAACTCGCGGAAGAGGTCAAAGACGAACCCGGAACCATCACCTCCGTGGAGAAAGAAGCCATCCGCCGCGCCCTCGAACAATGCAAAGGAAACAGAAAAGAGGCGGCACAACGGCTGGGACTGAGCGAAAGGACTCTCTACCGCAAAATCAAAGCTTATGATCTCTAAACACCTGACACGGTTGCTCTCTGCCGGCATTCTGGTCCTTGCTTTCTGTAGCTGTAGTATCAGCTACAAGTTCAACGGCGCGAATATCGACTATAGCACCACAAGCTCCATCTCCATTGAGGACTTCCCCAACAATGCGGCTATGGTCTATGCACCGCTCAGCGCCAATCTATCGGAAGCCATCCGCGATCTGTACCAGCGCCAGACACGGCTCAAAATAGAGCGGCAGGGAGGAGACTTGGAACTATCGGGAGAAATCATCGGATACGAAATATCGGCGATGGGCGTCTCTGCAGACAACTACTCCACCGAGACCAGACTCACCATTCGGGTACAAGTCCATTTTGTCAACAATATCCGCCCCGATGAGAGCTTTGACAAAACCTACCAGGCGGTACAGACTTTCGATAGTTCGCAAATGCTTTCGGACGTACAGGACCAGCTCTGCACCACGATGATTAACGAAATTGCAGAGAGTATATACAACGATACAGTCGCAAAATGGTAAAAAAATTTGCATATATCAAAAAATTGTTGTACCTTTGCACCCAAATTTTGTAAAAACTATATAAATATACATAAAACTATGAACTTGACATTAACCGTTCTTATTGTAATCGCAGCTCTTGCACTTATCGCACTTGTCCTTTTTCAGGACAGCAAAGGCGGTGGACTGGCTGCTGGATTTGCAAGTGGCAACCAAGTGTTGGGTGCCCCTAAGACTGCTGAATTTTTGGAGAAAGCTACATGGACTCTCGCAGGATTTATTGTTTTTCTCAGCATCTTCTCTGTAGGATTTTCCGTAGGTCAGTCCGAGAAACAGGCCGAGGAAGAGCCGGAGGTAATCGAGCAGACTGTGGACGAAGCTCCGTCACAGGCTTCCGAAACTCCTGCAGAGACCAAGTAATCCGTTTATCCGGTCTCTCATAAACCCCAATCGCTCATTATTCGGGGTTAAAAATCCGTTACCAAAAAGAGAGTGTGCCTATACCGGCACACTCTTTTTATATTCATCCCGGATGCCCCCTATATAGTCAAAATCAGACTAACGAGACAGATTCGAGACAGATTCGGGTAAGGGGTACATCGAGGTCTCGTCGAGATCTCGTCGAGGTTTTGCCCTACAGCGAAGCGGTCCTACAGCGTAGCGGTCCTACAGCGAAGCGGTCTTACAGCGCAGCGGTCTTACAGCGTAGCGCTCCCCCCTACTCCCTTACCTGCTCTACATCTTCGCCTCCGGTGGAGATGATGGTTATCTCCACACGGCGGTTCTTGGCGCGGCCTTCTTCCGTAGTGTTGTCCGCTATTGGTTCGGACTCGCCCTTACCTTCGGCTTCTATACGGTCGGCGGCTATACCGCGGCGTACAATCTCCTCACGTACGGCATTGGCACGGCCTTCCGACAGACGTTGGTTGGTCTTCTCCGAGCCGACATCGTCGGTGTGACCCGTAATACGGATTTTGATGCTCGGATTGTCGCGCAGGAAAGCGTAGAGCTCATCCAACGCCTCCTCGGACTGCGGCAGGATACGCGTCTTGTTGGTCGCAAAGAACATATTGTGCAATACCACTTTCTTGCCTACTTTCAGAGGAACAAGGCCGATATTCATCGAGTCGCCTGCATACGCCACATTCTCTTCCACACCTTCGTATCCGGTCTGATTGATCATAAACCGGTACGTACGTCCCTCGTCCAGCAACGTGCGTGCCAGTCCTGTCTGCGCATCGGACTGGATAGTGGTCACACTGTCGCCCGACACGGCATCCACGAAAAAGGCGGATACACCCATCGGCTCTTTCGTATCGGCATTGAAGATACGAAGACGGAACCACGGACGGGCTTTGAGGGCGAAATCCACTCTCTCCGTCGTGCCTTCCTTGGCTATAATCACACGCTGCGAATCGGGGTAATAAGCCTCGCTGCTTGCCGTCACACCGAATTCTCCCGTGTGTGTACGGTAGTGCAACTTGCCGTTCTTCAGCTCCCTGTGCGTAGTGCGCCCTTTGCTCACATCGTATATATCCACCTGCGAAGCGATAGCTTTGCCCGTCCCCGCATCTTTGATCAGCACGTCCAGGAATGACGGCTCGGTCTTTTTCCTCTTGGGCTTCTCCTTGTTCAGCTGGAACAACACGGCGAACTTGGCACCCACTAACAGCGAGTTAACCTTTCCCGTCGCCCCTTCCAAAGCCTGGGAGGCATCCATATAGTTGTGCATATCCACGGTACGGGGTTGCTCCACGTGTACTATATCCACGGCCTCGCCCGGCTTATATACGGATGTCACCCCGTAGTCCGCGAACAACGCCACTCTGTACAAGACCGGTGCCTTCTGGTTCTTGCGTGAGCCTCTGCCCCTGCCTTTGGAAGGTGTGTCCCAGAACGAATTGAGAAGTAGTCCCACCTCGGCGGATACTTGGGCGTTCAACACATTCGCACCCCAGCGGGTACTGCCCTTCTCGATGGACTGGTAGGCATCGTGAGGCACCACCTCTTCGCGGCCGCCCAACTCGCCTATCAGCGACGGATCGGTCAGCCAGGTGCGCACATCCGCTTTCTCGCTCGCACCGTGCAACACCGGCAGACCCAGACGCACACCGGCAAGAAAATAATACCTGTCCGCAAACAAACCGCCCACCTGAACCGGTATATTCACCTGACCCAGATACTGGGTCTCTTTGAATGAACGGAAATCGTAGTATTGCGTCATATACTGTCCTGACGGCAAACCGATGGTGTAGTCCGTCTGTTTCTGGAACGGATCCATTTTCGACAAATCATTCACCGAAGCGAACTCCACACCCGTATGTAACAGGAAACGGCGGTAGTTCCACTCATAGCCTACCTGCAGTTTGCCGCCCGCCAGTCCGGACGATTTGCCGGCTTCCGTCTGCTTGAGCAAAGCCGAATAACCTATTCCTAACTCCGTAGTCAGATAGTGGCGGCTCTCGTCTGCCACTCCTGCCAGCACAGGCAACGCCAATACGGCGCTCAAAAGAACTATAATTGATCTCTTTTTCATCTGTTGTGAGGTATAAATACTTTTTTATATCTGCCGTCAGGCATCGTTATAATATACAAGTCATATGCTCCGAAACTCATCACCCGCATGGACTCCGAAGGGCGCTCGGAAGCCGGATTGTACACGCCCGTCGGGCTCTCATCCACCACCGTAGCCACTACTGCCCCTATATTGACCATGTTCTTGTCGATAAACTCCTGCCATTCGCCTTCTTTTTCCCTGTACCGCAACACTACCGTATAGGTGCCTGCAGGCTGCTCCAACGGACCTTCGAAAGTGCCGGAAAGAGTCTCGTTGGTTCCGATACGCACTTCCTGAATATCGCTCTTGCCTCTGGAGAAGACACCTTCATAGAACGACAACTGCAGTTCGCCCTCGAACGGGGCGCCGGTATTCTTGACCGAGTAGTACAACTTGGCATTACGCCGTGGTACGCTGTCGTTGTTCTCAAAACGGATGGTATCCGTCAATGCCAGGTGATAATACGGGTCATATAGCATAAACGGCAACACTGCATACTCCGCAGGCTCGAAATCGTGCCATGAGTCATTGGCATTGGCGCGCCAGCATAGTTTCATCTTGTATTGGGTCGCTAATAGCAGATTGGAGTCAAAAGACTGTTGCAATGCCGACGAAAGAATCTCGTTGCGCCGGATTACCACTTCCGGAGCCACCTCGTATTGCCCCTTGGAAAATGCACCTTTGTATATACGCGCGGAGATCTCCCCGCGGAACGTGCCGCCCGTGTTCTTCACTTTGAACGAGAGAGGCGCACCGCTGAACGGTACGGAATCGGTATTCACCCCCTCGCCGAACGAGATCGGCGCTTCAAGCGACAACACGGACTCTGCATCGTTGGGATAGAACGTCGCATCCGACGATGTAAGCGTCACTGTCCGGTAATAATCGTCCTGCGTACACATCATCCGCATCCATCCATAATGGGCGTCTTTGTACACCGCACAGAGATGATAAGTACCGGCTTCCAAGGTGCTTGGTATCTTCAGGTTGGAGAGAACGGCCTCTGTTGTCCGGAAATACCCTGCTCTGAGCGAATAGGTGCCGGAGGAACCGAGCAGTGCCTTCATTTCCGTCTCGTCCTCGTCGTACAACGCCACTCCGTAGTTACCGCTGAAATCGGTAAGCCCGTAGTTCTGCAGCCTGCTTATGCTCACCGAAAACGATGCCGTACGCTTGAAACTCTCGCTGCTGAGACTGAAAGAGGTCGTTGCCATCTGGGGGATTGCCGGTTGGGCACTGCTATTGGCAGGCTGCAATCCGATGAAAAAGGCGGTTGCCTGGTTATACCCCTTCGACGTACCCCCTATACCCTGGGATTTGCCGGGATTGAGGGCAGTCAGCAGATAATAGCCGTCATTACTGCCGCCCCAACCCCAGTTGATATGAAAATAGCCTTGCCCGTCATAGCCGTCGCATACGAAAGCGTGTCCGCCTTCGTCATTACTGCCGCTCACCAGCACGGGACGGTCAGCTCTCAACTCGGCTGCTATGATGGCTTTCAGGCTGTCTGCGGGATACATTGCTTTCTGTATCTTCTGATAGTTGGTGTCATAGCCGAAATAGGCAGCTAATGCTTTGGGCACATCGGCGCTGAAAGCTCCTGACGATGACCCGTAGTTCATCTCCACCGCCACACCGCAATGGTACATTAGCGTCGCCACGGCATCGGCCTGGGCGGTTGTATAGCCCGACTTGTAGGAGTCTGACATGTTCGCCCAGTCATAGACAGTCTGTCCGAAATTGGCGGAGAGTGTGCCGCTCTTGCCCGCGGGAGTGGTTGCTATCCAGTAATAGGAGTGCGAACCTGTGCCGGTCTGCGGATAGCGGTGGTAACGCATAATCTGCGCCATCGCCGTAGCCACACAGCCCGTCACCGACCTGCCGCCGGTCTCGTTATACAGCGGCGCAAAATTGTTATACGGTGCCGACTGGTTCCACTTGGTCGTCATCAGCGGCTCTACTGCCCGTTGCGGTGTGCCGGATACCCTGGCGGAGACATTGGAACCGGCCCCCTGCTCCATAGCACCCGTCTCCTCTCCATAGCACTGCAACCAGAACCGCAATGCCGGAGCCATGTTGTCCGGCTCGAAAACACCTTCGTCACTATACCCCAACACCTCCGGCAGGCGGTCATCCGCCCCTACTATCACATATCCGCTATGCGTATTGACGGCATAGTAGATGCCGGTCGAATCGGCAAGAGAAGAAGGTCCGGCTGGCACACGGGAAGGCTTGCCCCCGACGGTCTGCATCCCCTCACGGAAAGCATCGGCTATGCGCAATGCCTCCGTCGAGGTGCGCGGGGAAGCCCACAGCGCCAACGCCATGCCTAACATTACTATATAGACTATTCCTCTACGCATAATGGAGTTGTTCTGACTCAATTGGAGAAGTAGCCCGAACCCAATCGGGCTACTCCGGTTATACTCGGATTACTTCACAGTCACTTTGCGGCTTTCCGCTTTGCCACTGTCCATAATCGTACGCAACATATAAACACCTGTCGGCAACCGGTATTGTTCGTCACCCTGACGGAGTGTATGTACCTTGCGGCCCAAGATGTCATAGATGTCGATGCGATCCACACCTTCACCTACGTTGATCAGACCCGTACCCTTCTCTACTATCGACACATAGTAGCGGTAGTAGGTACATCCGTCATGTTTGACTACAAACTCATATTCACCGATTCCCAAAGTGTCAGGAACAGAGAAGTACTCGTCTATCACTTTCGGTCCGTCTTTCAAGCTGTTCAGAGACTCTACAATATCTCCTTGATAAACAACAGTGTCTGCTTTGTTTACCGTCAGATAGAGATAGATTGTACTGTCACAACCGTATTGGTTCTCGCCGGAGATGAAGTACGGTTGTCCTTCCGGGTTCGGCTCCGTCAGTTTATACGGTCCGAACTCATATTCCTCGCCTTCGCAGATCGTAGCATATACAGGTGCCACCTCCGATGCCGTACGGGTGGTGAGGGTGAGGGTGATAACGCTGTCACAACCGTTCTCGGCATTCACCGCGAAACGGGTGTAGGTACTATCCTCACCTGCTTCGGGAAGATCCTCGGCAGCGATCGAGAAGCCGTAGCCTTCATAGGCATAGCCTTGGCAAGCGTTGTCGGTATATGCATACTCCTCGGTGCAGTTCATGCGCACGTTGTCAATGAGCAGGAAGTTAGAAGGATCATAGCTACCGGCGTTGTTCTCGTCATAGAACGCTACACGGATTGCCTTGCCGGCATACTGGTCAAGAGATATGGACTTGGTGGAATAAACCGTATCTATATCTGTGATCTGCGTTGCGTCAGTTTCCTTCCATGTAGCACCGTTATCGGTACTGATGGCAACAAAGAAGCGTCCGGCATCGAATTCCACTTTCTGTCCCTTGTTACCGCAGCGGCGTACATCGAAGCTCAACGTAGCATTGCCCTCGATCGCGTATTGCGGAGAGATGAACCACTTGTAGCGGTAAGTGGGGCTGTAAACACCGTGATACGACTGGAGCTGTGCATAGTCGCCGAGCATCGAGATCCAGTTCTGTACCCATGTCTGACCGGCATAGATATTGCCCGGTGCAGGGAACGGTTTTTCAGTGCCTTTGAACACCTGCTCAATCTTATTTGTGGAAACGAGATTGTCCCAGCAGGTCAACGTAGCACGAGCCAGGTTACTGCTTCCCGGTGGGTTGGGCAGTGCGCTGAAGTCTTCGTTCATCGGCAGCGGGTTCACGCCGCACGGCGTTTGGAAGGTTGTCGGCAGTGACCACTCGCTCTTGGTATCCTCATCGCAGAGGGCGCGGACAGCTACGGTATAAACCGTACCCTGCTCCAGACCGGTGATGCGATACGGCTGGGTGGTTACATTCTCGATGATAGAGTCATTGAGTTTGATCTCCCATGCCTCTTCGAGACCGGCAATCCAATTGACGGTTACGGCATTTTCGGTAGGATAGGTAATCTCCACCTGCTGCGGTTTGACGCAGTCGGGCAGTTCGGTCAGTTTGACGTAGCGGATACCAATACTATTGGAGGTAGCATTCTTGATAGCCAGCACCTTGCCTGTACCCTGATAGAGGTTCATCATCTTGGAGAAGGTCTCCAATACAGACGGCGTATAAGTACCGGTAGAGCCGGGTTTATTCACCGTCTGGATGTAAGCAATCTCCTCAAAGGTAGATTCATCCCAGGTATTATCCATCACACCAAGTTGTACAGCGCCCAGAGCAGTAGTGATATTGAACAGACCTATCTCTATCTCCACGTTCTTGAGGTCAACTGCCAGCTCCGGCAGGATAGCAATACCTCCGTTAGAGAGTTGGAGACGGTTCCATATCTCATGCTCGGCAGATGTACCTACTGTAGTTTTACCCACAGATGCGGACTTGAGAATCCAGCATTCCGGCGTCTCGGTAAAGGACTCGGTGTAAGGCAGTACCTCCAGTGCGCAAGGCGTCTCGAAGTCGTACTCTACCCAGTCGGTCTCGCCGTCCGGACAGATGGTGCGGACATAGAGACTGTAAGCGGTATTCGGCAGCAGGTCGCTGATCGTTACCTGCGGACCGTCCGTCAGCGTACCGGCAGCTACATTGTCTTCCGCCTCAATCATATTCGGCATACCGAGGTTCGCATACTTGGATACTACATACTCAAAGTTCTTGCACTTGCCGCCGAACCAACTGATGGTTGCAGTATTTGCCTTGCGCTCAACGAACTCGAAGTTCTTCGGCGTAGTACAGAGGTATTCCTCTACAATGACAGAGTCAACAGCTATGGCCTCACCATACTGTGCACCTACCGATGCATTATACCAGAAGATAGCAAGTGTATAGATACCAGCC
>ODAJ012189337.1_pt1 | contig 46647 bp, 24 predicted proteins | sample 1539241 | NCBI WGS metagenome assembly ODAJ01 (sample SAMN02144231, study PRJEB22623) | gut metagenome | biome: sheep rumen | host: Ovis aries | place: New Zealand
TGATGTGCGGAAGGCAGTGATGCCATGTCCGCTTTTTGCCACTAAGATAGGTATGCGGCCTTGATTTTTATTCAACTGGCCTAAAATCGCCAGATTTTATGTAAATTTGCGTGTTATGCGTAAGAAGTTCCTACTGCTCTCCTTCCTTATTGCCTGTGCCGCTCCGCTGCTGCAGGCGCAGACGCAGGCAGTCGGGAATTCTTCTCCCTGGGCCGTCCGGATGGTGAAAAAAGGGTTCCACTTACTGGTGGATCCCAGCCCGAAACTGGACAGTGCCTATGTGTACCAGATACCCCTCCGGTGGGCGGCCGGCGTGGACGGCACGCTGATCGGCATCACGTCGGAACTTCACGCCGCCGTGAAGGAAACGGCCCTTCCCGGCGGATCCGTCACGAAGGAGTCTTACTCCATGGACTTTGCCCTGAGGAATCATCCTTGTTACAAGGTAGGAGGCAGTTTCGGCTACGGCGGGCTGAGCGCCGGATATGGCGTGGAAGTGGGGAAGAAAGGAGAGAGTCCGAACCAGTATTTCTCGTTCGGACTGTCCGGGGATGCCGGTGGCGTCCAGATCCAGAATTATAAGGTCCACGAGTTCATCGAGAAGTCGGGCGGGCCTTATGGCCGGCATGCCACCTCTACCTATCCGGGTCACCTCAAGGACTTTGCCGTTGATGCGTATTACGTATTCAACAACCGCCGTTTCATCTATGGCTCCGCCTACAAGGGTGCGAAAATCCAGCGGCGCAGCGTGGGTTCCTGGATGGTTTCCGGGCGTTACATGCAGGGTGACCTCTCCGTCGATGACCGGGACCTGGCTTTCCTGGAAGTCACCGAATGGCTGAAAAGTTATTCTACGCAGCAGGTCTCCCTGGGCGGAGGGTATTCCTTCAACTGGGTGCTCTTCCACCGCGATCCGTCCGATTGGGACAAGGCAAAGGGTTTACGGAACCTGACGATGAATCTCACTGTCCTTCCGATGGCGTCCTTCTTCACGCACGTGGACTCCTACCTGTACCGGGAGGGAGCCGATCCGTACCGGACCCGTTTCGACGGAAAGGTTTCCTTCGCCTTCCAGGCCCATGCCGCCTTGAGTTACTGCTGGGACCGTTATTCCGTGAACGTCCAGGTGCACCACAACCGCTTCGGTTTCCGCGGCGCCGACCAGATCCTCCGTTCCGAGGACGGTTTGCTCCGGTACGATATTTCCACCCGCGCCCTGTTCCAGGACATTACCGGCAAAGTGCAGTTCTACGTCCGTTTCTGATTCCGATACCGCGCCCGCCACTGAAGCGGCGTGCAGCCGTAAATCTGCTTGAACCGGCGGGAAATGCTCTTCGTGTCGGTCTCGCCCATGGACAGGGCGATCTCGATCACCTGTTCGTCCGTCTCCTGTAACTGCTCGGCGAAGTCCTTGAGTTTCAGGTCGGTAATATATTCGTAGAGGGTCTTTCCCGTCACATCCTTGAATCGCCGTTCCAGCAGGCGCCGGGACAGCGCGGCCTCGGCCATGACATCCGTGACGGAGATCTTTTTCCGGACATTCCGGTGGATGAACAGGATGGCTTTCAGAATCTGGCGGTCCCCCGTCGCGAAAGCGGCCGTGGACATCCGGCCGACGATCCGCACCGGCTGCAGGACGATGTCCTCCGCCGGGAGCGTCGGATCCGCAACGAGCCGCTCGATGAGATCCGCCGTCCGGTACCCGCCGTCCTCGATATCCACCTGGATGCTGGACAGCGGCGTCGTGCTGCCCAGGTTGCACAGCGTCTCGTCGTTGTCCACCCCGATGACCGATATCTCTTCCGGCACCTGGATTCCCGAGCCCAGACAGGCCTGGAGCAGGTTGTCGCCCTGGTTGTCGTCACAGGCCATGATGGCGATGGGCTTGGGGATGGCCTGCAGCCATTCGCGCACCCGGTACCGCTGGTAGTGCCAGACCGCCTGGATATCCTGCAGGGTATAGGAATAGAAGGCCGAGCCGAAGCCGGCCGCATCCACCTCCCGCCGGAACCCTTCGTACCGTTCGTCCGACCAGCAGACGTCCTTGAACCCGAAAAAGCCGTAGTTGCGGAAGCCCCTGTCAATGAAAAAGCGCGCCGCCATCCGTCCGGTGCCGATGTAATCGCCCGTCACGTTGGGAATGGAAGAGAACCGCTGCTTGTAGTCCTGGGCGATGGCGACGATCCCGTTCCGGGCGAAGAGTTCCACCTCGTCCGTGGGGTCGAACTGGCCGACGACCGCATCGATCTCCCATTCCTTGGCCACGCGGATTACCCCCGGGATGCCGATTTTCGCTTTGTAGGAAGGCGGCATCCGGCGGATGATCCACGGTTCCTTCTTCCGGCGGGAATAATCCACGATGCCGGCCAGGAACCGGTGCGTGAAGGATTCCGTGAAGTCCGATATGATGAGGACGCGGATCATCGTCCTTCGGCTCAGTTCCGGTGCCAGGAGATGCCCAGCCCCTCGTAATAGGGATATTCGTGGTCCACCACGATACTGAAGAACTTGTCGAAGTCATCCATGAAAGCCGGGTCGTCGGAGACGGTGGTCCCGCTCCAGACCGGATCGGCGTTCCAGCCGCGCTCCACGAGCCCGACGGCCTTCGGGAACAGGTAGTAGGTCACATGGTCGAAGTTCCGGATGGTCTCGCCCCAGAGTTGGCCCGATACGCCGATGATGAACGGTTTTCCCGCCGGGGTGAGGGCCGGCTTGCCATCGCTGGCATGGGCAATGTCCACGATCTTCCGGTGGTCGTCCCAGCGGACGGACTTGTAATGGTCGTAGGGGAGGAAGGAGAAGCACCGGCGCTCGTCCACGAGGCCGCCCCAGTTGTGACCGCGTTCCAACTTGGAATCGTTGTAGGCGAAGTCGAAATAGTAGTTCGGCGCGTTGGAGAGAACTACGGGAACTCCCTGATTGGCAAACTCATACGCGAGAACCTCACGGCCGTGGGAGACGGTCCAGAGATTCGCGAAGAAAAGATTCTTCCGCAGCCGGTCGAAGGTGGCGGGGCTCAGGTGCTGAGCCACTTCCTGCCAGCCGGCGATCTTGACGCCCTTGGCCTCGGCGATGTCCAGCACGCGGGAAATGAAGTAATCCTTGAGTTCATTGATGTCCTTCATTCCCTTTTCCTTCATCAGGGCCTGGCAGGCGGGAGAACCCTCCCACGCGCCCTCCGGCACCTCGTCGCCGCCAACGTGCACCGCTTCCAGCGGCACGCCGGCCTCCTTGTGCAGGGCGATGATTCCGTCAAAGACCTTGTCCAGGAACGCATAGGTGGACGGGAAGGCGACGTTCAGGGCATTGTCCGTGAAATCCTGCGCCGAGACATACTTGGACGTGTCCTCCGGTTCGGACAGCAGGTAGGTCCGGTCCCCGGTCGTCCGGGTGCGGTAGTCCATGGACTTGATGGCGGCGCGGGAATGGCCCGGCGTGTCGAACTCCGGAATCACCCGGATCCTACGCTCCCAGGCGTAGCGGAGGATGTCGATATAGTCGGCCTTCGAATAATAGCCGTTGGCGGGCGAGTCGGTGTCGTTCCGGTCCAGGGAGCCGCAGAAGCCCGACATCATGGCATCCTTTTCCTCGACGGTCCCGTCCTCCTTCAGTTCCGGAATGCCCCGGAAGGCGCCGTAGGAAGTGAGTTCGGGGAGGCCGTCGATCTCCACGCGCCAGCCTTCGTCGTCACCCAGATGGAAGTGCAGGTAGTTCAGTTTGTAATGGGCCATGATGTCCAGCAGCCGCTTCACGTCTTCTTTCCGGGTGAAGTTCCGGCTCACGTCCAGCATGATGCCGCGGTAGGGAAGGTCCGGGCAGTCCTCGATGACCGCGGCGGGAATCTCCTTCCCGGCGGCGTTGCGGCGGAGGTTCTCCACCGTGACCGCCGCCCAGAAGGCGCCGTCCCCGTCGGCCGCCTCCACCTTCATAGGGTCGTCCACGGTGATCCGGTACCACCCCGGCTTCTGTCCCGGAACGATGGTCGCCTCGGGGATATCGACCTTGCCGAGGTCCACGGTCCCTTCGCCCGGGGTGACGCTTTTGAGCCGGGGAATCATGTCATAGGCCGTGGTTTCCACGTGGTTATAGGTAAAGGACTGCACGGGTTCGGCCGGCTGGAAGACATATTCCAGGTCCACGGGGACGGGTTTCTTCCCTTTCTTCTGGAGGTAGAACGCCTCCGGCGCCCGCCCCCGGTTCACCAGGGCCCGCGCCTCGTAGCGGAGCGTCATGGTCTTGCCCTTCGTGTCCGCGGTCGGAACCACCCGGTACAGCGTTCCGGCGATATGGTCGATGCTGCCGGGCGCCCCTTCCTCCATCTTGACCGGCGTGCGGAACTGGCAGAACCAAAGGGTCCAGTCCGTCCCGGCGGGCGGGTTCTCGATGGTCAGTACATGGGTGGTCGTCCGGGATTCCGGGTCGGAGGCCCCTTCCGTCCAGATGACGGAACAGGGATTCGCGCACGCGCCTGTCAATAATAACGCGCTTAGGAGATAAGTGAAGGGTTTCGCGCTCATGGTCAATTAGTTTCAGTTTCCAAAGCCAAAGATGGCAAAAATATCCGACCCAAAAAACAAAATGACGCAAATTGTGTATTCAAATACGCAAATATTCGTTTAATAGCCGAAATATGTCCATAATTTTGCAAAAGACAAAAAGATTTCTTGTTCGTTTTTAAAGGAATTTAAAATAATAACACGACAACCTTATTTATAAAACTACAATAACCCCATGACACTTGGCATCGATATCGGAGGCACAAATATCAGCCTCGGCCTCGTTCAGGCCGGGAAAATCGAACAGGGTTTTTCGGTCCCTTCCTTTCCGAAAGGGGCTTCGTTGGAGGAGACCCTGGAGTATCTGTCGGCCCAGGTCCGCAAGATCTTCCGCCCGGAGGTGGAGCGGATCGGCATCGGTGTCCCGACCGTCGTGGACATCCATCGCGGCATCGTCTATGACGCGCTGAACATCCCCTCCTGGAAAGAGGTCCATCTCAAGGAATACCTGGAAAAGGAATTCGGCGTCCCGGTGGATATCAACAATGACGCGAACTGCTTCGCGATGGGTGTGTACGGCTCTTATCCCGCAGAAGACAAGCCGGAGGTGCTGGTCGTCATCACCCTGGGGACCGGCGTGGGTCTCGGAATCGTCCACGAAGGAAAGCTCTTCTGCGGGGCCAACTGCGGCGCCGGCGAACTGTGCGCCCTGCCCTACGGCGGCTCCATCATCGAGGACTTCACCAGCAAGAAATTCATTACCGACAACGGCTGGGACAGCATGGATGCGGCGAAGGCCGCCCGGGAGGGGAACCCGGAGGCCTTGAAGATGTTCGAAGCCTTCGGCTGCCACCTCGGCGCCCTGCTCCACACGGTGATGCTCGCCTACGACCCCGACCGGATCGCCCTCGCCGGCGGCATCGCCAACAACGAACCCTTCTTCCGTGCCTCCATGGAAAAGTACCTCCGGGACCATTTCCCGTATGGAAAGGCGCTGGAACGCCTCCGGATAGACATTTGTACGGATGACGACCTGCCGGTGATCGGTGCGTCGATGATATAGATTTTTCGACTCCGCCCTTCGGGCTCCGCTCAAAATGACAAAGGGAATCACCTCGTCATTTCGACCGAGCGAAGCGAGTGGAGAAATCTTTTTAAAAAGAAAGTGAGATGAACAGAGTTTTAGTTTACATGATGGCCATGGCAGCGACGATGGCATGTACGAAGGTGACGCCGGCCGCCGGCGACCGGACGGAACTCTCCGCGGGCTGGACCCTGTCCCGCGAGGGGGCGGCGGAGCAGTATGCCGCCACCGTTCCGTCCACCGTGGCGGGGACCCTGTATGAGTCCGGTTTCTGGGGCAAGGACCTCCTGGAAGGGAGGAATTACGCGCAGGCGGACAAGGCCGTCTTCGACGACGTCTGGACCTACCGGACCACCTTCGCCGGCAAGCCCGCCAAGGGGCAGCACGCGGAACTTGTGTTCGACGGCCTGGACTACTATGCCGACATTTTCCTGAACGGGAAACAGATCGCCTCCTCCGATACCACGGCCGGCGTGTTCATCCGCCGCGCCTATGACGTGACCGGGATTTTGAAGACGAATAACAAACTGGAAGTCAAGATCCGCCGGGCGCAGAAGGGGGACCTGAACATCGGCTTCGTGGACTGGAACCCGCGTCCGCTGGACGAGAGTATGGGCATTGTCCGTCCCGTCACCCTGCATACGACGGGAGCCGTGTCCATCGAGGATGTCTATGTCATCCCGGACCTGGATACGGAAACCTTCCAGACCGCGGACCTGAAAGTCCGTATCAGGCTCCGGAACTTGGAGAACCGGCCCGTGGAGGCGACCTTGGGCCTGGAGATCGAGGGTGGAAACGCTTCCGTCCCGGTGGCCCTCGCCCCCGGCGAGACGAAGGACGTCACCCTGACGCCGGCCGAGGCGGCCCTCCTTCATATCGACAAGCCCCGGGTCTGGTGGACCTGGGACCTGGGCCTTCCCGAGCTGTATAAGCTGGCCGTGAAGGTGGAGGAGAAGGGCGCCGTCTCCGACTGCAAGGACGCGACCTTCGGCATCCGCAAGATCGAGAGCCGCCTGACAGAAGACGGCTACCGGCAGTTCACCCTGAACGGGAAGGACATCCTGCTGAAGGGGGCCGGCTGGACCGACGACATCTTCCTCCGCGACACCCCCGAGAGCATTGCCCGACAGGTGGAATACGTGAAGGACATGAACATGAACCTCATCCGCTTCGAGAACATCTGGGGCAAGGACGATACGGTCTATGACCTGTGCGACGCCAAGGGTGTGCTGGCCCTCGTGGGCTTCAGCTGCCAGTGGGAGTGGGAGGACTACTGCGGCCTTCCCGAAGTAAGGGGCTACGGCTGCATCAACGGTGAGGAGGTTGAGGACCTCGCGGTGAAATACTTCCGCGACCAGGTCGTGCGCCTGCACAACCATCCTTCCGTAATCGCCTGGCTCACCGGAAGCGACCGGATTCCGAATCCGGGCCTGGAGAAGCGCTACCTGGAAATCTTTGAGAAAGAAGAGTACCGCTCCTATGTGTGCTCCGCCAAGAACCAGAAGAGCCTTGCCGGCCTGTCCGGCACCAAGATGGAAGGCCCTTACGAGTATGTGGGTCCGGACTATTGGTACAAGGACACCCAGGCGGGCGGCGCCTTCGGCTGGAATACGGAAACCGGCATCGGCGCGAACCTGCCGCAACTGGAGTCCCTGAAGAAAATGATCCCGGCGGAGGCCCTGTGGCCGCTTTCCGACGCCTGGGACTACCACTGCACGGCCTCTTCCTCCGCGATGAATACGACGAAGGTGCTGCAGGAGACGGTGAACGCCCTCTACGGCGGCTTCGATTCCCTGGAGGACTTCGTCCGGAAGGCCCATGCCGTGGACTACGACGGCACCCGCGGGATGTTCGAGGCGTTCCGGGTGCGTGTCCCGAAGACGACCGGCATCGTCCAGTGGATGCTGAACTCCGCCTGGCCGTCCCTGTATTGGCAACAGTATGACTGGTATGGAGTTCCGACGGCCGGCTACTACGGCACGAAGAAGGCCTGCGAGCCCCGTCAGCTGATCTTCGATTACGCGACGCGGAAGGTCTGTGCCGTGAATGAAAGCACGGAGGCGCAGCCGCTCAAGGCCACGGTGAAGGTGTATGACGCCGCCTCGAAGCTTATTGGGGAGCAGACCCGGGAAGTGACGGTGGGTTACCGCGAGGTGGTTCCGGTCTTCGACCTGAAGAAATACGACGGCAAGCCGCATTTCGTGGCCCTGACCCTGACGGGAACGGATGGAAAGGCCGTCGCCGACAACTTCTACTGCCTGGGTGCGAAGGACAACACCTACGCCTGGGACCAGGCGAACTGGTACGTCACGCCGATATCCCAGTGGACCGACCTCCGCTTCGTTTTCGACCGGCCGGCGGCCGACGTGGAAATGACGGTGGAGGGCGACAAGGTCACCCTCACGAACAAGTCGCAGGTGATCGTCCCGATGAACATCCTCAAGGCCAGGGATGCCGACGGCAACCTCGTCGTCCCGGCCTTCTGGTCCGACAACTTCTTCCCGCTGCTCCCCGGAGAGAGCAAGACCGTCACCTGCCGGGTGGAGAGCCTGGAGGGAATCCGTTTCGAACACGAATAACACACACTTTTCCTATGAAAACACATATTGTTGGTTTGTTTTGGTTGGTACTCGGCTGGTCCGTCTCCGCGGGAGCGCAGACGGACCCCGGCCGGGACCTGTCCAAGTACGCGGACGACAAGTTCCGCGACGATGACAAGTACTCCGTCGCCGTCCCTTACGAGACCGTGACGGTGAAGCAGCCCAAGTCCAAGAGGATCAAGAACATCATCGTGATGATCGGCGACGGGATGGGTCTGGAACAGATCAGCGTGGGCTGGACCCTCAACGGGGGACACTTGAACCTCGACAATTTCCCGGTGGCGGGCTACTCCCGGACCTATTGCACGGACAAACTCATCACCGATTCCTGCGCCGGCGGGACCGCCATCTCCTCCGGCGCCAAGACCAAATACGGTTACATCGGCCAGGATCCGGAGGGGAAACCCTTCAGGACCCTCTTGCACCGGGCGCAGGAGAAAGGAATGCGCACGGGCCTGGCCGTGACCTGCCGCATCAACGACGCCACCCCGGCGGACTTCGTGAACCACGCGCCCGACCGCCACATGGAGGCGGAACTCGCCGCCCAGTACGTGGACAGCGGCGTGGACTTCATCACCGGGGGCGGCCGCCAGTTCTGGGACCAGCGCGAGGACGGCCGGAACCTCATCGAAGAGATGAAGGCGAAGGGCTATACCTTCGTGGACACGCAGGAAGACCTGATGAAGGTGGAGAAAGGACCCCTGGTGGGCCTCTTCGGCCCGCTGGACCTGGATCCGGTGCTGGACCGCGGTCCCGTGCTCCCGAACTGCACGGAGAAGGCCCTGGAACTGCTGGACAACAAGAAGGGCTTCTTCCTGATGATCGAGGGCTCCCAGATCGACGACTGGGCGCACCGGAACAAGGTGGGGCACATGGCCGAGGAACTCTTCGACTTCGACAAGTGCATCGGCAAGGTGCTCGAGTTTGCGGAGAAGGACGGCCACACCCTCGTCATCGTGACGGCGGACCATGCCACCGGCGGACTCACCCTTGTGGGCGGCTCCCTGGAGGACCGCAGCGTGAAGGTCCACTTCTCCACGAAGGGGCACAACGGCATCATCGTGCCGGTCTTTGCCTATGGCCCCCATGCCGAGGATTTCGTGGGCGTGTACGAGAATGCGGAACTCTCTCAAAAGATTTTTAAACTACTGAAATAGAATAGGATATGGAACGACTGGCACACATGGCTGCCGCGTTGTTCCTCTTGCTTTTCCTGAGCACCGCCTGCTCCAAACCGGAGTCGGGGTTTGTGATTCCAGTTCCTGTTCCGGGCGGTTCGTCCGGCTCGGGCAACGGTTCCGGGAGCGGCGGAGGCAATGGAGGTAACGGTGGAAACGGCGGCAGCGGCGGTGGGCAGGAAACGCCCCCGTCCACCCTGTGCTCGGACATCGGCCAGACACCGGTTGTCCTGGCCTATTTCACCGAGTACACCGAAACCCTTCCGGAAGTGACGCTCCTGACCCATATCAACTATGCCCACGGGCGCTTTGCCAATCCCAAGACGGGTGACGGCGGCATCGTCATCACCGAATCCAAGAAGGCGCCCATCTCGAGTGTCGTGGCCCTGAAGAGCAAGAACCCCAAACTGAAAGTGATGCTCATGATCGGCGGCTGGGGCGGCCATGCCGACGGTTTCTCCGAAATGGCGAAGTCCGATGCCAAGCGCACGGCCTTCTGCCAGAGCGTCAAGTCGCTGCTGGACAAGCATAAACTGGACGGCGTGGACATCGACTGGGAGTATCCCACCGTGTCGGCGGACAACGAGACCGGGTGCGACCCGATGGATACGCAGAACTTCAACCTGGTGCTCCAGGAACTCCGGGAGACCCTCGGGACCTCGAAGATCATCTCCTTCGCCTCCTCCTCCAGCGGCAAGTACGTGGACTGGAAGACGGCCATCAAGTATATCGACTATGTCAATGTGATGACCTATGACATGGGTGCGGCCCCGAACGGGCACAATTCGCCCCTGCACAAGTCCTCCCGGTTCACCCACCGCAGTTGGGACGAGGCGGTCGATGCCCATGTGAAAGCCGGTGTCCCCAAGGACCGCCAGGTGATGGGCGTCCCCTTCTACGGGAAAGCGGAGAAGAATCCGGCTGAGGGCACGAAGATCTTCGAGTACTCCGTGAAATATAACGAGATTCCGGATATCCTGAACAAAGGCCTTTACAAGGGAAAGCCCCTTGCCCGGGCGGTCAGGCGCCAGTGGGATCCGGTTGCGATGGTCCCCTTCCTCGTGGACGAAACGGGAAAGAACGTCCTCTCCTATGACGATCCCGAATCCGTGGAGGCCAAGGGTACGTACGTGAAGGCGAACGGCCACCTGGGCGCCATGTTCTGGGAATATCGCGGGGACACCGGCGACCATGCCCTGCTCAAGGCGCTCGTCAAGGGTGTCTATGGAAAGGAAACTGTTTTATAATAAATACATTAATCAACTAACACCAACCCATGAAACACAAAGTAGTCCATTTCGCAAGACTGGCTGCTGTCCTGTGCCTGCTGGGACTGTCGGGGGCCCTTGCCTCCGCGCAGAACCGGGGCATTACCGTGAAGGGTAATGTCGTGGACGGGGACGGCTTGCCGGTGATCGGTGCGGGCGTCACCCTGAAGGGAACGACCACCGGTGTGGCTGCCGACGTGGACGGAAGCTTCACCCTGACCGTACCGGGTGAGGACGCCGTCCTCGAAGTGCAGGCCCTGGGCTATGTCACCCAGGAGGTGACGGTGGGGAAACAGCGCACGCTGACCGTGGTGCTCCGCGACGATACGCAGTCCATCGAGGCGACGGTCGTGGTGGCGTACGGTACGCAGACCAAGGCGACCGTCACCGGTGCGCTCACTTCCATCGACAACAAGGCCCTCGTCAAGGCCCCGGTTGCCGACGTCACGAACATCCTCGCCGGCCAGATGCCCGGCGTGACCACCGTCCAGGAAACCGGACAGCCGGGTGAAGACTATGCCCGGATCTACATCCGAGGCGTGGGTTCCCTGTCCGACGCCAACGCCTCCCCGCTCATCCTCGTGGATGGCGTGGAAAGGCCGATGAACACGGTGGATCCGAATGAGATCGAGAGTCTCTCGATCCTCAAGGATGCGGCATCCACGGCCGTGTTCGGTGTCCGCGGCGCGAACGGCGTCGTCATCATCACCACCAAGCGCGGCGATGCGGGGAAACCCAAGATTTCCGTGAGTTCCATCACGGGTGCGCAGGTTCCGATGTCCTACATCACACAGTGCTCCAGTTACGATTTCGCCCGGTACTACAACGTGTACCAGTGGAATGACGGCAAGACCGACCCGGGCCTGTACTTCACGCCGGAGGCCATCGAGGCCTACCGCACGGGCAGCGACCCCATCATGTTCCCGAACACGCAGTGGCACGAGCTGATGTTCCGCAAGGCCTTCCTCCAGACCAAGAACAACATCAACATCTCGGGCGGCTCGGACAAGGTCCGCTACTTCGTGTCGATGGGCTACATGTTCCAGAACGGCCTGCTGAAGCAGATCCCGGACGTCACCTACGACAACAACTACTCCTACAACCGGTACAACTACCGCGCGAACCTGGACTTCAAGCTCACCGAGACGACGGACATGAAGTTCAACATCAGCGGCGTGATCGGCAACACCCGCGAACCGCTGGACAGCGACCGCGGCAACATCTGGATGCTCACCATGCTGTGGGCCCATCCGACGGCCTCGCCGGGCATCGTGAACGGCATGCCGGTGACGGTGGTCTCCTACGACGCCCTTCCGGACGGCCTTACGAAATGGAACGGCTGGGAGTACTACTACTGGTCCGGCTACCAGGCCAAGTACAAGACCACCCTCGGGATGGACATGACCATCACCCAGCGGCTGGACTTCATCACCCAGGGCCTCAGCGCCTCGGTGAAAGGCAGTTACGACACGGATATGGCGCTCACCAAGAAGCGCACCGGTTCCGGCGGCTACCACCAGACCATCGAGTACGCCTCCTGGGCCGACGGCTCCGGCCTGAACATGTCCGACCCGGCCTTCGACCGCACCTACGTCCCGGTGATCAGCGGCAGCCAGCCCACGCTGAGCTACGGCGAATCCACGGATGACGACAAGAACTGGTACCTGGAAGCCCGCGTGGATTACAGCCGCAAGTTCGCCGGCAAGCATTCCGTGAGCGGACTGCTGCTCTACAACCAGTCCCGGGACTACTATCCGAAGAAGGACGGTAGTTCCATGGCTTACCAGTGGCTGCCCCGCGGCTATGTGGGCTGGGTGGCCCGCGCCACCTACGGCTATGCCGACAAGTATCTCGTGGATGTCTCCGCCGGTTACAACGGCTCCGAGAACTTCGCCCCGGGCAAGACCCGGTACGGCCTGTTCCCGTCGGCCTCCCTGGGCTGGGTGATCTCCGAAGAGAAATTCATGAAAAAGGCCCCCTGGGTGGACTTCCTGAAGGTTCGCGCTTCCATCGGAAAGGTCGGTAACGACTTGAGCAACACCGTCCGTTTCATGTATATGGACGGTGTCTGGAACGATGCCGGCGTCTATTATTTCGGTACCGGCAAGAGCGACGGCGTGCCGCGCTACGAACTGGGTACCCCGGGCAACAAGGGTGTGACCTGGGAAACGGCCCTCAAGGCCAACGTGGGCCTGGATTTCGACCTGTTCAACTACCGCCTGCACTTCTCCGGCGATATCTTCCAGGAGCACCGCACGGGCATCCTCATCGCCCCGCGCTCGTTGCCCTCGATCATCGCGACCTCCCTCCCGAACATGAACCTCGGCGAGGTGGACAACCGGGGCTATGAACTGGAACTCGGCTGGAAGGACCATATCGGCAATTTCACCTATGACCTTTCCGGCAACGTCACCTTCGCCCGCAATACGATCGTGTTCGAGGACGAGGTGGAACCCGAATTCGAGTACCAGCGGGAGACCGGCGGTCCCACCGGCCGGTACATGCTGTACCAGTTCGAGCGCCTGTACCAGAAGAGCGACTTCTATACCGATGCCGACGGGAACATGCGCCTGAATCCGGACCTCCCGCAGCCCTCCAACGCCGTGTATCCCGGCGACTGCATGTACAAGGACCTCAGCGGCGACGGCATCATCGACGGCCGTGACCGCATGTACGACGGCTATCCGAACCGTCCGGAATACCTGTTCGGTTCCAACTGGAAGTTCGGTTACAAGGGCTTCAACCTCTCCCTCAACTGGATCGCCGCGACGAACGTAAGCCGTGTCTGGAATGCCGACTACCGGATCCCCTTCACGAACTCCGGACACCGCGGCCTCCTGAAGATCTTCGCGGAGAACTCCTGGATCGACAACGACAATCCCTGGGCGCCGGGCCGCGAGGACGGTACCCTGCCGCGCTTCACGAAGACCAACTATCCGTGGAACTCCATGGACTCCACCCTCTGGACCGTGGACGCCTCCTACATCCGTCTCAAGAGCGCGAGCTTCGGCTACACCTTCACCCGCAACAGGTTCTTCGACAAGTTGGGGATCAGTTCCGTGGGCCTGATGTTCACGGGCTACAACCTCCTCACCTTCTCGCAGATGAAACTGCAGGACCCGGAGGCCAAGTCCAGCTCTTCCAGCGGCCAGTATCCGCTGGTGAAGACGTACAACATGGCACTGAGTATCAACTTCTAAAACGGGCGTATCATGAAAAGATTCTCTGAAATACTGACGATCGCCCTCGTGGGCGCCGCACTGGCCGCCTGTGAAAGCCTGAAACTGGGAGACGCCGGCCTGTCCAAGGCCCCGGAGACTTCCGGCGCCACCATCGACACCCTGTTCGCCTCCCTGAAGGACGCCGACAAGGTGCTGACATCGGCCTACTACTATCTCCCGTACGGGCTGGTCTCCTCCTTCGATTCCAAGATGGGGTCGGATTTCCTGGAGTCCATCACCGACCATTTCATCTCCAACAAGCATTCGGACAGCGACGGTCCGAACAACCTCTACTATTCGGGCGGCCTTTCCGCCAACCTGACGGGCTCCTATGCCGGCGGCGAGAACTACCGCTTCGGCTCCGAGAAGGACTATACGGCCATCCGCTACGCCTGGCTGTTCCTGGAGAATGCCGACCGCATCCCGAACGCCGATCCGGCCCTCCTGGCCCAGAAGAAGGCCGAGGCCAAGGTATGCATGGCCATTGCCTATGCCAACATGCTCCGCTACCTGGGCGGTGTTCCGATCCTGGACCATGCCGTGGACCCGGCCGAGGAGATGCACTACCCCCGCAACACCTTCGCGGAGACGGTGGATTTCATCGTCCGGCTCTGTGACGAGGCCGCCCCGGACCTTCCGTGGGCCGTGAGCGCCGCGGACGACGGCCGTATGACGCGGGCCGCCGCCCTGGGCCTCAAACTCCGGATCCTCTGCTTCGCCGCCTCCCCGACCTTCAATTCGGACAAGAAGTGGCACCCGCAGGCGGATGAGTACACCTGCTACGGCAACTACAGCGCCGCGCGCTGGCAGGCCGCGAAGGCCGCCGCCGACGAGTTCATGCGGCAGCAGCTGGCGAACGGCCATTATGCCCTGTGCGAGGCCCAGCCCGATCCGGTGACCGGTCTCATCACTCCGCGCGCCTACCGGCTTGCCTACCGCAAGGGCTATTTCGACCGCGGCAGCTCCGAGTGCATCATTTCCATCCGGAAATCCAACAGCACCAGCTACCACGACAGCCATTTCGAGATCCAGGGTTCCTACGGCAGCGGCTGTTCCCTGAACTGGGTGAACCGTTTCCCGTGGGCCGACGGCACGCCGTTCCCGGAGGACTTCCCCTGGGAGGACAAGGCCTCCTGGCCCGAGAACCCGTTCTTCAAGCCGGATCCCATGGGCACGCTCAAGGTGGGCGGCGCCAGCTTCACGGAGACCCGCGACCCCCGGCTCTATGAAAACGTGGGCGTTCCCGGCGACATCTGGCGGGACGGCACCGTGGGCCGCGCCTACGACAACCACAAGTACCACCAGGACGGCTGCCCCGGCTTCCTCATGATGAAGTATGTCCTGCAGCAGAGTTCCGACCGTACCCAGCCCCCGCACTGGTGCATGATGCGCTTTGCTGAGGTGCTCCTGAACTGCGCCGAGGCCTACAACGAGGCAGACGGTGGACCCTCCGACAAAGCGTACGCCTGGGTGAATGCCGTGCGTGCCCGCGTGGGCCTGCCGCCGCTCGCCGAGGGAATGACCCAGGAAGAGTTCCGGAAGGCCCTCATCCTGGAGCGCGACCTGGAGTTCGGCTTCGAGGAAGTGCGCTGGTTCGACATGGTGCGCTGGGGGCTCACCGAGGCCTTCACCACCCCGCTCCAGGGCCTAATCTCCATGGGTGACAAGGACCGCGAGGCGACCGTATTCACATTCAAGGTGAAGGACGCCTATCCGCCCCGCAAGTGGTACACCGACTTCGACACCAAGTGGTACCTTGCCCCGATCCCGGCCATCGAGATCAACAAGGACTACGGGATGACTCAGAATCCGGGTTGGTAATCTAATAAGTGCCCGATTATGATGAAAAGACTGTTTACATACCTGACACTTGCGCTCGTGGCCGTCACGGCTTCCGCCCAGGAAGCCGCCTCGCCGCTGGACTCCGTGGATCTGGGGAACCTGTTCCGGATCCGCGCCGGCAGCAATCCCGTGGCCGGCAGCGCGCTCTTCGAGAAGAGCCCCGAAGTGGATATCGCCAACGCCCTGTACGGGCAGTTCTCCGGCCTCCTGGTGAGAAACGGCTCCAGCGTCTATGACTCCAACCAGTCCAAGCTGAAGCTGGCCCTCCGCCTCCACGGCCACAGCCCGCTCGTGCTGGTGGACGGCTTCCCCCGTTCGCTGGATGACATCAACGGGGAGGAGATCGAATCGGTCACCGTCCTCAAGGATGCGGCCGCTTCCGCCATCTATGGCGTGAAGGGCGGCAACGGGGTGATTTCCATCACCACCAAGCGTGGCAAGGATGCGAAACTGCAGGTGACTGCGCGGTACCAGTACGGTTTCCAGACGATGTTCCGGGCGCCGGAATTCGCCGATGCGTACACCTACGGATTCCTCGTGAACGAGGCCCGCACCCTGGATGGACTGCCCGTCAAATACAATGACGCGGAACTCTTCGCCCTGTACAGCGGCCAGTACCCCTACGCCTATCCGAATGTGGACTGGTGGAATGAAATCTACCGGGACCACGGGGACAACCACCAGGCGGAGTTCACCTTCCAGGGCGGCAACCGCAACTTCCGCTATTTCGCGGCGGTGGACTACCTGAAGGAGGATTTCCTGTACCGGAAGGCCACCGCGGACGACCGCTACAATGCGAACCACTATGACAACCGCCTGGGCATCCGGGCCAATGTGGACGTGAACATCACGAAGTCCACCCTGATGAAGATCGGTGTGAAAGCCCGCCTGGCGGAGTTCAACCGGGGCAACTATTCCGGACGCATCGAAAAGACCCTGTACACCCTTCCTTCCGCCGCCTTCCCCGTGAAGCAGGCCGACGGTGCCTACGGCGGAACCTCCCTGTACGGCGCCGTGAACCCGGTCGCGCAGATGCAGGAGCTGGGCCAGAAGCAGTACTCCCAGACCAAGGTGCTGGCCGACGTGCTGCTCCGCCAGGACCTCGGGATGCTCGTCCCCGGCCTCAGCGCCGACGTGAATGTCGCCTTCGACTACATCGGCCGCCTGTCCGAGGATGCCACCAAGGAGTTCCGCTATTCGGAGCTCGTCTCGACGGTGGCCGCGGAAGGGGACCGGAGCTACATCCTCAGCGAGCAGAAGTACTACGGAACGGATTCCAAGACCGTGACCTTCAGCCACTGGTTCTCGAACCTCGAGATGCGTTTCGAGGGACAGGGCCGGCTCAACTGGGAACGCGATTTCGACGCGCACCATGTGGAGGCGCACGCCGCCTACCGGCAGCGTTCCTGGATCCTCAGCGGCCAGAACAACTCCTCCAAGACGCAGGAAATCCTGGGCACGGTGAGTTATAACTGGAAGAAGCGGCTGTTTGCCGACATCGTCGTGAACTACGCCGGATCGGCCTACATGCCCAAGGGAAAGCGCTTCCACTGGTATCCGGCCGTCACCCTCGGCGCCGTGGTCCTGGACGGGGATCCGTACCTCAAGGTGTACGGCTCCGCCGGCCTGAGCGGCTCCGACTCCGACCTCACGCATGAACTCTGGCGCCAGAACTACGTGAGCGGCAACGGCTACTACTTCGGTGCGAGCGGCGGAACCAGTTACAGCGGCCGTACGGAAGGCAGCATGGCGGCCGTCACCCTGGCCCCCGAGCTGTCCCGCAAGGCGACCGCCGGCATCGACCTGGTCCTGTTCGGGAAGCGCCTCACCATCAATGCGGAAGGCTTCCTCGAGGACCGGCAGAACATCCTGATCTTCCCGTCCAACGTGTCGGGCGTGATCGGCGTGGGACTGCGTGACCAGAGTCTCGGCGAGCAGACGTACAAGGGTATCGACCTGAACGTCGCCTGGAACGACCGACACGGAGACTTCGACTACGGCCTTTACGCCAATGGCGGCTGGCTCTTTACCAAGGTCATCGAGAACGGCCAGGCCTACGAGCTGTACGACTACCTGTACCAGAAGGGCAACCCGGTGGGACAGCGCTACGGCCTGGAGGTCATCGGCATCTTCCAGAACCAGGTGGAGATCAACAACAGCCCGCAGCAGACCTTCGGAACCGTCCGCCCCGGCGACCTCAAGTACCGGGACCAGAACGGGGACGGGGTCATCGACAGGCAGGACCGCGTGAAGATGTTCGGCTCCTCGACGCCGCTGCTGCAGTTCGGCTTCGGCCTGCACGCCGGTTACAAGGGCTTCAAGGTCTATGCTGATTTCCAGGGCGTTACGGGCGTCACCGTGAGCCTGCTGGATTCCCCGCTGTATCAGCCGCTCGTCTCCAACGGCACCGTCTCCCAGACCTTCCTCAGCCGGGAAATCACCTGGGCGCCGGGCCGCGAGCAGTACGCGACGATGCCCCGCCTGACCACGCAGGAGAACCCGAACAACTACCAGGCGAACTCCCTGTGGTACCGCGACGGCTCGTTCATCAAACTCCGCAACGTGGGTATCTCCTATACCATTCCCAAGAAGGCCCTGAAGGTGTGCGACGCCACGGTCTCCCTGACCGGGACGAACCTCTTCAGCCTGGACAACATCGGCTTTGCCGATCCCGAGCAGCTGGGGGCCTACTATCCCTCCACCCGGGTCTTCTGGGCAGGCATCAAGTTCAACTTTTAAACCGGGAAACGAGATATGAAAAAGATCCTCTGTATCCTCACGGCAGCGCTCCTTGCAGCGGGCTGCAATTTCCTGGACTTTGACGAATCTTCCTCCGACTACACCCGGGAGGACATGTACAAGACGTACAGCAACATCCAGCGGATGCTCACCAACATCTACGGATACCTCCCGAACAAGGATATCGCCGATGTGGGCAGTGCCCTGCGCGACTGCGGCTCCGACGACGCCGAGTATGCCGACCCGGACGCCGGCGTGCAGCGCTTCGGAAACGGCAACTGGAGCGCCCTCAACACGGTGGACGACAAGTGGAGCCTGTATAACGGCATCCGCTCCGCCAACGAGTTCCTGGAGTCCATGGAGACCGTGGACCTGTCCATGTACAAGTATGACACCAACTACCAGCGCTGGCTGGACCACCTGGCCTACTATCCGTACCAGGCGAGGGTCCTCCGCGCCATGTTCTTCTTCGAACTGGCCCGCCGTTACGGCGACATTCCGATGCCGCTGACGATGCTTACGGCCGAGGAGGCCAACGAAATCGCGAAGACTCCCTTCAACGAGGTCATTGACTTCATCGTGAACGAGTGCACCGAATCCGCCGCGCACCTGCCCGACACCTATGTGGGCATGCTCAACGACGAGATCGGCCGTGTCACGCGGGGCGTCGCCCTCGCGGTGAAGGCCAAGGCGCTCCTGTACGCCGCCTCCCCGCTCCACAACCCCACGGGCGACAAGTCCAAGTGGCAGAAAGCGGCCGCCGCGGCGAAGGAACTCATGGACCTGAACCTGTACCGGCTGGATCCGGCGGAGAAGGCGAACAACTACGCCTCCCCGGAGGTCATCTTCGCCATCATGCGCTCCGAGAGCCAGAGCTTCGAGCGGTACAATTTCCCGGTCCGGTTCACTGAAGGCCAGCGCACGTCCATCGCCGGAACCTATCCCACGCAGAACCTCGTGGATGCGTTCCAGACGGCCGGCGGCTATGACATCACCCTGACTTCGAATGGCTGGCAGACGGCTGACCCGGACTTCGACCTCTCGAAGCCCTACGAGGGCCGCGACCCGCGTTTCGCGCGCACGATCCTGGCCAATGGAATGAGTTTCAAGGGCGCCACGATCGAGACGTTCGTGGGCGGCCGCGACTATTCCGCGACCCGCAGCGACCTGGGTACCATGACGGGATACTACCTCCGCCGCTACATCCAGGAAACCACCAGTTTCACGCCGGAGAACACGGTGACGAACAAGCACCAGTGGATCGTGTTCCGCTATGCGGAAACCCTCCTGACCTATGCGGAAGCGATGAACGAGTATCTCGGGAATCCGACCGCGACGGAAGGGAACCTGTCCCTGAGCGCCCTCGACGCCCTGAACCTGGTCCGGGCCAATGCCGGGATGCCGGATGTCCGCGTCACTTCCCAGGCCGATTTCCGGGAGGCGGTCCGCCGCGAATGGCGCGTGGAATTCGCCTTTGAGGACCACCGTTTCTGGGACGTGCGCCGCTGGGACATCGGCGCCGCCACGCAGGGACAGATCGACGGTGTGGAAATCACCCGCACCGGCAATCAGTTCAGCTACAAGCGGATCACGGTCGAGAACCGCACCTGGTCCGCCCGGCAGAACCTGTTCCCGATTCCGCAGAGCGAACTCTTCTGCAACCCGAACCTCAATCCCCAGAATACCGGATGGTAGCCGTCGTCTAACCTTGGATAAAACATACGAGATATGAAAACGATAGTAAGATTCATCGCCTGCCTGTCCTTCACGGCCGCCCTGGCCGCATGCCAGCAGTTCGAGATCGACACGCAGATGACGCCCGAGAAGGAGTATGCCAACCTCCGGCTCGTCTGCGACGCCGTGGATGCGTACAGTTTCGCCGCCACCGGCGCGGAAAGCATCACCTTCAACGTGAGCGCCAATACGCCCTGGACCGTCACCCGTTCCAGCGGCGCCGACTGGTGCAACGTCACCCCGTCCTCCAGTTCCGCCTCCGCCCTCATCGCCGACGTGGTGGTGAGCGTGGACGACAATACGAGCGGGGAGGACCGCACCGCCACCCTGACCATCAAGGGCGAGCGGATCAGCACCTACTATACCGTCACGATCAACCAGAGCCGGAAGGGCCGGCTGTTCGTGACTCCGGTCGCCAAGGACTACGCGGCGACGGGCGGCCCCCTTTCCTTCACCATTAACACGAACCTTCCCTGGGAGGTCCGGTCCGACGTCTCCTGGCTCTCCTTCGACCGGGAGAACGGCCAGCCCGACCCGGACGGACGCAGCATCACCATCGTCGCCACGGCCGAGCCGAGCGACGTGATGGAGCGCGTGGCCACGGTGACGGTCGTCGCCGGTGACGACGAGGAGACCTTCGACGTCACGCAGAAGGCCAGTTTCGAAATGACCGCCATCACCGGCGTTTTCCCGGGCGCGGGCGGCACGCAGGAACTCAAACTCCGCACCGACCTTCCCTGGACGGTGAGCGCCGACAAGGACTGGATCACCTTCGACAAGGAGTCCGGCGCGGGCTCCAACGCCCAGACCGTCATCACCGTCACCGCCAAGCCCAATGACGACGTGGCGCGCACCGCGACCATTACCGTTCTGGCGGGCGGCGTGAGCCACAGTTTCGAGGTGGCCCAGGGCGGCGCCTCCTTCGAGATCGTCCCGCCGGCCGACCCGACCCTGCCGCGCACCGGCGGCGAACTCGTCCTGGAAGTGAATTCCTCCAAGGCCTGGGAGCCGCAGACCGATGTCCCCGGCTGGAGCGTGGAAAAGGTCGATGACGCCCACATCAAGGTCACCGCGCCGTGGAACAACACCTTCGCCCCGAAGGCCGGTGCCGTGACGATCGTCTCCGGGACGACTACGGCCAGCATCGACCTGACGCAGGACACGAACTTCGACGTCCAGAACGGCGAGGTCCTCGCGGACGGCTCCGTGAAGCTTTCCGGCGACAAGGGCACCCGCGTCTATCTCAAGGACGGCTACCGCCTGATCACGCTCACCCTGACCCTCGGCGAGAAGAACTTCGGCGCCGCCGGCCAGCTCTGGGTCCAGGGGGCCATCGGCAGCGTGAACATCTACAACCAGTTGTCCCTGGGCGGTAACACCCGCATCCGCACCGACGGCAACATGGCCGACGCGGCCGGAACCAGCGCCTACAAGAGCAGTTCCTACTCCATCACGCAGGACGAACTGAACGCGATGACCACCTACGAGTACGGGTTCAAGTCCAATGCCGAAGACCCGGCCCAGATGGACATGTGGTTCAAGGTGGACGGCACGGAAAAGAAAACCCATACCGGCGGCAACCCGTTCTTCTACGACCCGGCCGAAGTGAGCTACTATTTCGGCTTCTACGGCACGACCTCCGACGGCAGCAACTATGTCGTCAAGACCTGTGACATCACTGTGAACGAATAATCCGCGTCAGCCATGACAAACAAGATAACCATACTCCTCTGCCTGGCGTCCGCCGCCCTCGTCACGGGGCTGACGGGCTGCCACGAGAAGGCGGAAGAGCCCGTGAAGGTCGTGGACCTGCGCTACCGTGCGCAGGACTCCTATGACCTCCCTGCCTCCGGGGCCAAGGCGTTCACCATCCTGGTGGCGTCCACCGACCCCTGGACCGTCACGAGCGAGCATCCGGACTGGTGCATCATCAGCGAGGAGGAGGGTGCCGCCTCCGACCCGGACGACGTGCATGTGGGCAAGGCGGAAGCCACCACGATCCGGATCCAGTACTACGACAATACCTTCCTGGACGACCGTGAGGACAGGATTACGATCAAGAGCGACTACTGGACGGGCAAGGTCATCACCGTGCGCCAGAAGGGAAGCGCCTTCCTGACCGTCTCCGAGGAAGACCTCGAACAGGACGTCACCAAGCAGGGCGGCGACCACTTCATCCACATCAAGTCCAACCAGGACTGGAGTGCGAAGGTCACGGACGGCGACTGGGTGACCGTCACCGAGGGGGCCACCGGCAACGGCACGGGCACCGTCACGGTGAACGCCGCCGAGAACTCCGCCGAGCTCCGCTATGCGGAAGTGACTGTGTATGACCGGCATGACGAGGCCCAGGCCCTCATCAAGTTCACCCAGGACGGCGTCCAGCTGGTCCCGCTTGCCACCGAAATCCGGGCCGGCTACGACCAGGCGTCCGCCGAGCTGGACGTCCTTTCCAACTCCAAGTGGACCGTCGTCAAGGAATCTGCGACCGACGACTGGTTCGACATCGTCACCCCTTCGGGCGACGGTGACGGCACCATCCAGCTCGCGTTCCGCCAGAATGATGGGGAAGGCCTCCGCAGCGCGACCATCCTCCTCTCGAACGTGGTGGCCCACGAGGGCGACTTCGGCGTCGTGAAGGAAATCGTCGTGAAGCAGGCCTACAAGATCTCCCCGACCCGGGTGCCCATGACCAATGACGAACTGGGCCTCTGGACCTCCGACTGGGCCAACAAGCCCACGTACATCAAGGATACCGGTCTCGAATTCGTTTCCAAGGCCCGTCTGAACCGCACCATGCCGTTCGGCAGCTACACCTTCCGCTGGAGCGCCATCGGCGCGGGCGCCCGCATCCGCCACTGGTTCTGCTTCAGCGAAGGCTGCGAGCTCAAGTTCGACATCCGTCCGGCCGACGCCAAGATCAGCTTCGACTTCAACGTGGCCGGCGACGGCAACAAGCCCAGCCTGGACGCCTTCACGGCCGTCGATTTCAGCCAGCCGGTGGAGGTGACCTACAAGTTCGACCCGAGCGGCCCCAGCCACTGCCATGTCACCTACTATGTGAACGGCGTGGAAGCCGGCAGCTTCGACACGTCCGAGACCATGCTCCGCACCGTCACCTGGGGCGCCAATGTCAATATGTACATCGGCGTGCAGGATGCCGACAGCGCGATCTGCGAATGGTATGAATACACCCCGCCTATGAATTGGGACGAATAACCTACTAAGCAACGGATTATGGAAACGATTCATAGAATACTCCTGCTAAGTGCGGCTATCCTGGCGGCGGCTGCCTGCCACGAGAAGCCGACGGACCCGGTGGACCCCATCCCTGCGGGTCCGGAGCCCCAGACGCGGACGCTTACCTTCGTCCTCCCCGCCGTTGAGGCGGGAGAGGACGGGGAAATCCCGGCCGCCCTCAAGACTGCCTGGAAAGCCGGCGACCAGATCGTGGTCCATGGCGAATATGCCAAGGACCAGGTGGTCGTGACCCTCGCCGCCGGGGACATCTCCGGTGACGGGAAATCTGCCACGGTGAAGGTGGACGGCCTCTATCCCTACGAGCGCGACGATTGCTCCAGCACCCTGTACGCCTCCTATCCGGCGTCGGTGGCCGACAATCTCAAGCACTGTTTCTTCTACAGCAAGTTCTCCACGACCAACGAGCAACTCATGGCCGCCTGCAACAGCGGTGACACCTTCCAGTTCCAGAACATCTGCGGCATCCTGTCGATGACCGTGGAGGGGGACTTCGGCGGCTACACCGTCTCCACGCCCAAGAAGGAGGCGCTGGGCTATGAGTTCCTGCAGGTGAAGGTCACCGACAACGAGCAGAACTACCGCCAGTACATCGGCAATCCCGTCCTCCAGTTGGACGGGACGGTGCAGGGCGGCGAGATCCTCGTGTTCGTCCCGGACGGCACCGCCTTCGAAAGCGGCTTCGTCGTCAAGTTCAAGGAAGGGGGCGACTACACCCGGATCTACAAATATACCGAGCCCCTGGAGATCGCCCGCGGCACCGTGGTGAACATCGGTGACATCACGGACGAGGTCCAGCACTACGACAACCCGTTCTCCAGCGACATCATCGACCTGGACACGAAGGGCAACGCGAACAGCTACGTCATCACCGCCCCCGGCGGCTACAAGTTCAAGGCCGTCTATGGCAATGAGTCAACGAGTTACCTCCAGGATGTGGATGTGGCCGAGGTCCTTTGGGAGACCTGGAACAACACCGAAGAGGTCACGCCGAACAGCGTCGTCGCTTCCGCCTCCTTCGCCGAGGACTACATCATCCTCCATACGCCCGAAACCCTGCATCCCGGCAACGCCGTCATTGCGGCGAAGGATGCCGACGGCAAGATCCTCTGGAGCTGGCACATCTGGGTGCCTGCGACGGAAATCGTGACCGCCAGTTTCGGCGGGATCATGGGGAACGACCTGATGGACCGCAACCTGGGCGCCCTCGTGGCCGCCGAGGCGACGGCCGCCCCGGTGGATGCCCGCTCCTACGGCATGGTGTACCAGTGGGGTCGCAAGGACCCGTTCGTGGCCTCCGGCGTCGCCCTGGCGAACACCCTCGCCACGGTGGCCGGCGCGCAGGACGAGGTGGCGCCCGCCCAGATCACCCTGGAGGAATCCATCGCGAACCCGCGCCTGCTCGGCCACACCAACAACGGTGACTGGCTGCTCGTGCCGGACAACGAAATGTGGAGCGATACGGACAAGACCCGTTACGATCCCTGCCCGCCCGGCTACCGCGTACCGCCCATGAACACCACCGTCCCATTCTGGAACAACATCTCCACCCAGGCGGGTTGGAGCGTGAACAAGGAAGCGGGATGGATCACCATCGGCGATCCCGCCACGGTCCTTCCGATTGCAGGTTACCGCGATGACTATTCCGTGGACGGCATGGCCAAAGTGGGACTGAGAACCCTCCTGTGGACGGCGAAGAATTCGACCGACGCGGCCGGCAGCGGCAACGACCTGCGGCCCGACGGCGGCACCTTCACGCTCAAGGGCGCGCCCAAGGCCCGCCTGGGCTCCGTCAGATGTGTTGTGGAATAACAGAATAAAAACAGAACCATATGAAAAAGTTTTTCACCCTTGCAGTGCTGGCGCTCCTTGCGATCGGTTGCGCCAAGGAATATGACGATACGCCCATCCGGGACCTGATCGCCGGCCTGGATGCGCGGATCAGCGAGTTGGAGTCCTCCATCTCGGCCATCCAGTCCACGGTGGGCGACGGCAAGTTCGTCCGGAAAGTGGAGGAGTACAAGGACCCGGATACGGGCCGTACCACCGGCATCACCGTCACTTACACCGACGGTAACGTCGTGCATTTCAACATCGTCCCCGCGGATCCCACCCAGGGCCCCGTTTTCTCCGTCATCCGGAACGGTGCCGGCGAACTGGTCTGGGCCGTGGACGGCGTGACCGTCAAGATGGATGGGGCGGATGTCCCTGTGTATCAGACGCCTACCTTCACCATTGACGAGGAAGGCAACCTCCTCGTCGAGGTCGATGGCAAGACGACCAACCTCGGACCGGTCAAGAGCGAAGGCGCCACCCTCCAGGACGGCATCTTCACGAACCTCGCCGTCACCGACGAGGCCGTGGTCCTGACGCTCTCCGACGGTTCCACGGTGAACATCCCGTTCGCCGAGGCTTTCAAACTGAACATCGAGACCACCGAGTTCACCTTCAGCGCCCTGGATCCCATCGAGATTCCCTACACCGTCTCCGCGAAGACCGAGGGCACCGTCGTGGGTGTCGCCGGTTACAGCCCCAAGGAGTTCAGCGTGGCCGTGGAGGCCGACAAGATCGTCGTCACGCCCCTCAGCGCCAAGTCCTCCGGCGTCCTCCTCGCCTATGCCGATTCCAAGGTGGGCCTGACCTCCCTGGTGAGCATCACCGTGGAGGCCGAGGGCTTCGAGGTCACCGACGAGCCGTATGACATCGAAGTGGATTACATGGCCCCGGGCGAGGATGCCGTCGTCACGGTGAACGCCGTTTCCAACATCTCCTTCGAGGTGAAACCCGTGGAGGAATGGATCCACGTGGCCAGCGTCAGAAGCCAGGCCTATGTCATCACCCTCAAGCTTGACGACAACAAGACCGGCGAGATCCGGACGGGTACCGTGAACGTCGTGAAAGCCGGCACGGAAGAGATCGTCCAGACCATCAAGGTCGCCCAACTTCCCGCCATCGACGAAGCGGGTCCGAAGAACCTCAGCAAGAAGGGTGCGGCCAACAGTTACATCGTCACCGAGCCCGGCGACTACAAGTTCTGGGCGGTCCAGGGCAACAGCGGCATCGCCGTGAATCCCGCCACCGTGGAAGTCCTCTGGGAGACCTGGAACAACGCCGAGGAGGTCTCCGCGAACAGCGTCATCGCCACTGTCAGACTTGACGGCAGCTATGTGGTGTTCGCCACGCCCGAGACCCTCAAGCCCGGCAACGCCGTCATCGCGGCGAAGGACGCCGCCGGGACCATCCTCTGGAGCTGGCACATCTGGGTGCCCGCGACCGAGGTCGTGACGGCCGACTACGGCATCTACTCCGCGCCGATGATGGACCGCAACCTGGGTGCCCTCGTGGCCGCCACGGCCGATGCCGAGGCGCCCGTCGAGTCCTTCGGCCTGACCTACCAGTGGGGCCGCAAGGATCCGTTCCCGGGCCCGAAGGCCGCCAAGAGCGGTGACAACGCCACCGTCGCCGGCGTCGCGGTTTCCACCAAGCCCGGAAACGGCACTTCCGCCGAATCCTGCATGACCGTCGAGGAGACCATCGCCAATCCGACCGTGCTGGGCTTCACCCAGAACGGCGACTGGCTCCCGGCCGAACTCGCGGACAACACGCTCTGGCAGAATGAGGTGAAGACCAAGTACGACCCTTGCCCTCCGGGATACCGCGTCCCTGCAAGAGACACCGAGTCCGCCTTCCACAGTTCCGACCTTTCCGCCGCGACCGGCTGGAATGAAAACGGCGCCCAGTACTGGTTCGCCCTGGGTGAGCCCCAGGCCGTGTTCCCGTTTGCCGGTTACCGTGACGACTATTCCCCGGGCGGCATGACGCACGCCTATGACCGCGGGGCTTACTGGACCGCCTACGCTTCCCAGGCCGCAAAGGCCTACTACGTGAACGTGCGTGCCGGTTCCGCCCACGCCCGGGCAGAGGCCGGCAAGTCCCGCGCCGGTTCCGTCCGCTGCGTCTCCGCCGAAGAGACGCCCATCCTCCCTCCGGACGAGCCCACCGGCCCGGCGTCTTCCGTCGTGGACCTGAGCGAGAAGGCCACGGCCAACAGCTATATCGTCTCCGCCGCCGGCGACTACAAGTTCAAGGCGGTCAAGGGGAACGGTGACGAGGCCGTTGCCGCCGCTTCCGCGGAAATCCTCTGGGAGACCTGGAACAACGGGGAAGAGGTGACCGCGAACAGCGTCATCGCTTCCGTCGGACTGAAGGACGGTTACGTCACCTTCTCCACGCCGGCGACCCTGAAGCCCGGCAACGCCCTCATCGCGGCGAAGGATGCCGCCGGCACCGTCCTCTGGAGCTGGCACATCTGGATTCCTGCGACGGCGGTTACCGCGAGCACCTTCGGCGGCATCGTGAACAATCCCATGATGGACCGCAACCTGGGCGCCCTGGTGGCTGCCGAGGCGGGCGAGGCCGAGCCGGACATCCTTTCCTACGGCCTGTTCTACACCTGGGGCCGCAAGGATCCGTTCCCGGCCCCGAATGTGAAGACCACCGGTGAAGTCAAGTATGACGGTGCGCTGATGACCATCGCGGAGAGCGTCCAGAACCCGACCGTGTACGTGAAGACCGGCGGGGACAGCGTGAAGGACTGGACCACGGAAATGAGCAACGGCCTCTGGGGTGCGGAGAAGACCGTGTATGACCCGTGCCCGGCCGGCTACAAGGTGGCCTACCGTGACAAGACCGAACCGTTCTGGGGCGGCATCACCGGCGCCGCCGGCTATGAGTTCAACACGACGTACAAGTGGTTCAAGGCGGGTGATCCCGCGACCGTATTCCCGGTTCCCGGCTATATCGACCAGGGCTCCCTGGAGCGGGCGGGTGTCCGCGCCTATATCTGGAGCGCCTACGCCTCCAGCGGCGACCTGAACATCGCCTACCAGATGTATGTCAACAGCGGTTCCATTTCCGTGACCGAGCAGCGCAAGTCCCGCGCTGGCAACATCCGCTGCGTCGCGGAACCGACCGAGTAACCCCCCGGCCATGAAAATGACATCTCACATATTCCTCGTGCTGCTCCTGGGCCTCCTGACGGCCCAGGGGTGCACCGACGACCGTATGGGGATGATCGTCCCGAACCCCGGCTCCAAGCCCACGGCGGGGGAGGTCCCGAACGGGGATCCGTTCAATCCGGATACGCCTCCGACCCCGGTGGACCCGACGGATCCCACGGATCCCTGGTCCAGGAATCCCGACCGGCTCGCCCGGCTGGGCAAGACCCCCATCATCGAAGTCTATTATACCGAGTACACCCGGGCGGATCTGTTCCCTTCCCTGGAAGAGGTGCGCAACTTCACCCACATCAACGTGGGCCACGCCCGTTTCCAGGACAAGGACAACGGGACCGGCATCGCCATCGACCCCAAGAGCATCCCGCTGATCCAGCGGTTCGTCGCCTACAAGGCGCAGTACCCGGAGCTGAAGGTGAAGGTGCAGATGGGCGGCTGGGGCAAGAATGCCGACGGCTGGTCCCAGATGGCCGGGGACCCGGTCAAGCGCAAGGCCTTCGTGGATGCGTGCGTGGCCATGTGCAACACCTACGGGGTGGACGGGTTCGACATCGACTGGGAGTATCCCACCTATGCGGCCAAGGACGGCGACCACGTGAACGCGGCCAGCCCGGCGGACTGGGAGAACTTCGTCACGCTCTTCAAGGAGATGCGCGAGGCGATGCCGGACAAGATCCTCTCCTATGCGGCTTCCGACAGCGGCAAGTACACGGACAACTACGGCGTGCTTCCGTACATCGACTACATCAACGTCATGACCTACGACGAGGGCAACCCGCCGTACCACAATGCGCCGCTGTACCGGAGCTCGATCACGGGCAGCCGCTGCTGCGCGGAGGCCATCGACGACATCTTCCACGGCCAGCAGAAGATCCCGTACCAGATGATGAACTTCGGCCTGGCGTTCTACGGCCATGGGGACGGTTACAAACTCAAGACGGGCAACCGGTATCCTGCGTCCGTGGACTACAGCAAACTTGGCGACATTTTCTTCAAGGGAACCTGCGACGGCTATGACGTCAAGGGCGTGAACTACCGCATCTGGGACGACGTCGCGAAGGTCCCGTACCTCGCCGACGCCCTGGGCAAGATGTACGCGAGTTACGAGGACATCGAGTCCATCAATGCGAAGGTGGAGTACCTCAAGTCCCGGAACATGCTGGGTGCGATGATCTGGGAGTACCGACATGACGATGACGCCGGCACCCTCCGCCACGCGGTGAAGCATGCCATGGACGGAACTCCCGATGCGCCAGGTAAATACGAACGTCCGGAGGAGTACCACCCGAAGGAGGTGCCCGTCATGGGCAAGGTCGAGTTCTCCAGGAAACTCCAGAGCGGCAGCGCCATCGTGGAGGAACTCTCCGGCTTGTGCCTGTCCAAGGACGGCGACTTCCTCTGGGGCGTAGGGGACAACGGCGCCCTGTATAAGATCAACTTCGACGGTACCTTCACGCAGCACTGGACCTATGAGGCCGACATGGAAGGCCTGTGCATGGACCCGGCCACCGGGACGATGTACATGGCCATTGAGCCCAAGCGCGTGTACAGCCTCGCGGCGCCGTACCAGGCCAAGACCACCCTGTGGGACGTGGCCGAAGCGGAAAGCATGGGCAACTCCGGCATCGAAGGCATCGCCTGGCACAAGGGCAACCTGTACCTGGGTTCCCAGACCGGCGCCACCCTGTGGGAATATGCCCTGGATGGTACCCGGCTGTGGAAACGGAGCCTCCGCGACGTGACGCCCACGATTTCGGAGATCGCCGGCCTGGACTACGACGCGCAGAACGACTGGCTCTGGGTCATCGACTCCAATTCCAACAAGGACAACCCGCAGTATCTGGGCTACACGGTGTATCTGTTCAACGGAAACGCTACCGAACTCCTCGCGACCTACTACGTGGGAGACTTCGCCAACTGGAACCCGGAGAGCATCTGCGTGGACCGGGCCCATGGCTGCATCTGGATTGCCGACGACTGCGGCGACGCCACGCCGTCCATCCTGCACAAGGTCCTGTTCTCAGGGCTGTAAGCCCTGTCCATTCCTGATAAATCCGCCCCTCGTCTTGAACGGGCGGATTTTTTTCGTAACTTTGAAATTCATTTGAAACACAGCCATCTGTCCCTATGAAAAAACTCGCCGTATTGCTTTTCCTCACCGGAGTCTTCTCCCTGAGTGCGGGTGCCCAGATACTTCCCAGTTCGACACCGGCGGCGGATTCCGTCGCCTTTGCCAGGGTCCGCGCCCGGATGGATTCCATCCGGCAGTACCGGCCCACGGTGGGCCTCGTCCTGGCCGGCGGCGGCGCCCGCGGCCTGGCGCACCTGGGCGTCATCAAATACATGGAGGAACTGGGCATTCCGGTGGACCTGGTCACGGGGACCAGCATGGGCGGCCTGGTGGGCGGCCTGTATGCGCTGGGGTACAGGCATGACCAGTTGGATTCGCTGGTGCGCGCCATCGAGTGGCCCGTCATGATGTCGGACGACATCCCGAACAAGTATATCGGCTACAAGCTCCGGAAATACCGCGACACGTATGTCGTCCGGATCCCGCATCATTATGACAACGAGGACCTGGAGGACCGCCTGAAGAACGAGCGGATCGCCGACCGGATGGCCCAGGAGTCCGGGCACAGTTCGGCCGACATGCTGAACGAGTCCATCTCCCGGATGGGGATCGGCATGCCGGACGGGTATCTGTACGGCCTGAATGTGCGGAACACGCTCAGTTCCGTCAGTGTCGGTTACCAGGACAGCGTGAGTTTCGCCGACCTTCCCATCCCTTACGCCTGCGTCGCGACGGACCTGTATGCCCTGGCCCCGAAATACTGGACGTCGGGAAATATCCGGGACGCGCTACGCTCGACGATGGCCATCCCGTTCTATTTCAGGGCGGTACGCCAGAATGGCGAAGTGCTGCTGGACGGCGGCATGCGGAACAACTTTCCCGTGGACATCGCCCGGGAGATGGGGGCCGACATCATCATCGGTTCGGACATGGCGATCCACCGGGAGCTGAACGAGCTCAATTCGCCGGCGGATTTCCTCATGCAGACGATCACCCTGCTGGCCTCGGGGGCGAACGGCCCGGCTTTGAATATCCTGAATGAGAAGCTCAAGGACCGGGACGGCCTGGATGTCCACCACGAGCTGACCGGCTACACGATGCTCTCCTTCGACGAAAAGAGCGTGGACGACATCATCAACCAGGGGTATCAGAATGCCCTGAAGCACAAGGAGGTGTTCGAGGCCATCGCCGCCAAGGTGGCCGGAAGGCCGGAGCCTGCGGTGGCCCGCCATCCCGCCGCCGTCAACATCGCCCTCCGGAAGGTCCGTGTCAAGGATGTCCGTTTCACGGGGATTACGGAGAATGAACGCAAGTATCTCCTCGGGCCCGGCGACTATCCGGCCGACGGCCTCTATGACCGGGACCTCATCGAGAAGATGCTGAATGATATCTACGGCACCAATGCCTTCGAGTCCGTCACCTACCACATGGAGGGGAGCGAAGAGCCCTATACCCTGGTGTTCGAATGCCAGAAAGGCCAGACCAACGACTTCGGTCTCGGGCTTCGCGCCGATACCGACGAAACCGTGTCCGTCGCCCTGCATTACGGCCTGGGCACCCGGCGCCTGGCGGGCCCCCGCCTGTCGGCGGACCTTAAGCTGGGCACCAATCCTGCGCTCAAGGTGGAGGGAGTGTACAAGTTCCAGCACGGATTGCCCTCGGTCGGTGCCGCGGTCCGCTCCCGGTACATCAACACGACCTCCGGGTATGCGCAAAGTACGGAGGAGCGGCTCCTGACTGCGGCGGCGGACGTCTTCCTGGAGGATTCCCGCCTGCGGAACGGAGCGATGCGGTTTGGCATTACGGCCGAGATGGATCCCTATGAGCGATATCTGGAGTATGGAGAGGAATGGCAGGGATGGGACTGGAAGAGTTACTGGCTGTCCGGATTCGCCCGATTCACTTTCGACACCTTCGATGACGGATACTTCCCGACGAAGGGCGTCCGCCTGTCCTTGAAGGGACGTTATGTCTTCAAGGGATATACCATCGACCTGGATCCGGACAACTATGAGGTCGTCGACAAAGATGCGACGACACCGGGTGGAAGGGTTCCCCGATATATAACTTCCATGGCCAGCGCCGAGGCCGCGTTCTCCTTAGGGCAGGGTTTCACGGTCCTTCCCAAGCTGTATGTCGGCTATTACCATCCTTTTATGGAAGAGACGGAGGGAACGTCGCCGTCTAATTTCCTGAACCCCAAGCATATCGTTACCGTCGGCGGATTCATGCCGGACCGTTATACGGAAAACCAGATCCCCTTTTTCCTCTGGTCCGGCGGTTACCGGGAGACGATTCCCATCAGCATGCTGGCCCAGTTGGACCTGAGATACTGTTTCCTCCGCAAGAATTATGTGACGGCCAGGGCCGCCTGGCTGAACGATGCGTACAGTGGGAAGGAACTTTTCACGTCGCACCGGGCATTGGCTTTCGGGGTGGAATACTCCCGTCAGTCGATGATCGGCCCGTTGCGGCTGGCGGCCTCCTGGGCGCCGATCTTCGGATTCTCCGCCTATGCCGGCATCGGCTTTGATTTCTAAACGGACACAGTACGATGAAACAGCCGCTTATCTCCTGCATGGCCCTGCTGCTCTTCCTGGCGGCCTGCAGTCCCAAGGTCTATCCCGTCCAGGAAGCGGAGAAGACGCCCGCTTTCATGCCCCGGCCGGCCGGTTTCGACGACCGGTACGCCCGGGAGGAGATGGTCATCCTGAGCCGTCACAACATCCGCTCCCCGATCAGCGGCCCCGGTTCCGTGGTGTCGCGGATCACCCCGCACGCCTGGTTCGACTGGTCGTCGGTCCCCGGCGAACTGTCGCTCCGCGGCGGTGCGCTGGAAGTGGAGATGGGCCAGTTCTTCCGGGAGTGGCTCATCGGGGAAGGGTTCATCGGCAAGAATGCCGTTCCGGAGGCGGGCAGCGTCCGGTTCTATGCCAATTCCATCCAGCGGACCCTTGCCACGGCCCGGGCTTTCGCCGCCGGGATGTTCCCGATGGCCGATATCCCCGTGGAGCAGCACACCCCGCTCGGGACCATGGACCCGGTGTTCAATCCGGTGATTACGAAGATTACCGACTCCTTCCTGGCGAAGGCCCATGCGGAGATCGAAGCGATGGGCGGCCTGGACGCTCCGGTGAAGGCCAATTACGCCCTGCTGGAGAAGGTCCTGGATATGCGCAAGGCCCCTGCGGCCGCGCACGACACGCTGTCTTTCAGCCAGTTCCCGTCCACCATCCGGTTCGAGGTAAACAAGGAACCCATCATGGGCGGCGGCCTGAAGATGGCCACCTCGGCTTCGGACGCCCTGACCCTCCAGTACTATGAGGAGCCAGATGCCGTGAAGGCCGGATTCGGGCACAAACTGTCTTTCGGGGACTGGACGGCGCTTTCCGGCGTCAAGGACTGGTACCAGGAAATGCTCTTCGGCGTCCCCTCGATCGCCGTCAACACGTCGCATCCGCTGCTGAAAGAACTTCTTTCCGAGTTGCGTGTGCCGGGTCGCCGGTTCGCCTTCCTGTGCGGTCATGATTCCAACATCGGCGGCATCCTCGCGGCGCTCCGGGCGGAACCGTACAGCGCCCCGCTGGCCATCGAGACGAAGACCCCCATCGGCGGAAAGATCGTCATCGAAAAGTTCCGGGGCTCCGACGGCCGGCTCTATGCCGACCTCTGGCTCGTCTATGCTTCCGCCGCCCAACTGCGCGGCCTCACCCTCCTGAGTCCTTCCTGCCCTCCGATGGCCCTTCCCCTGCATCTGCGCGGCCTCGTCCCCAATGCCGACGGCCTGTACCTCCTCTCTGACCTGGAACAGCGCTTCGAAGAAGCCATCGCCGCCTACGACCGCCTATGACTATGAGAAGGTTACTGATTACGCTCATGACGCTGGCCGTCGCGGGATGCGCGGAAGCGGATTTCCTGACGGTCGGGACCCGGGTCGGTGCGCTTCCGGACTCGCTGTGGGCGGTGTCCGAGTGGATTTCCGCGGCTGATGCGCCGGTGCCCGAGGGGACGCTGGACGCCCCTGGCGGAGCCAGTTGGTTCTTCACGGAGGTCAGTAACGGAAAGCGGGTGGAAAGTGTCCGGTGGATGACCACGGGACTCGGCGTTTATGAGCTGTATGTCAATGGCTTACGTGTTGGCGAGGAATTCCTCAAGCCGGGGTTCACACATGTGGAGAAGACCCGGCGGTCGTTCACCTACGACATCACGGAATACTATCGCAAGAAAGCCGGCGCGGACAATGAGCTGTCCGCCGCGGTCACGCCCGGCTGGTGGGCGGACCGGGTCGTGACGCCCGGGTGGTACGACCACATGGTCGGGGAAAGACCCGCCTTCCGCAGCGTCCTGGAAATCGTCTATACCGATGGGGACCGGAAAGTCCTGGGAACGGATACGGAGCACTGGACGGCCGCCGTGGGCGGATCCGTCACGCATGCCGGAATCTTTGACGGCGAGACCTATGACGCCTCCGTCAACCCGGAATACCCCGTCGGAGACGCCCGCAAGGCGCCCGTTGTCAACACCGAATTCTCCGGCGAAATCCTCCCCTCGGAAGGGGCCGAAGTGTACCTGCGCCGGGACCTCGCGCTGAAACCCGTCCGGGCCTATGTCTGGAAGGACGTGCAGGGTGCGGTCGATGCGGAAAAGGAGGAGGATGTGGAACACGGAACCGTCGTGATCGACCGGGAATACCGGGACGGGGAAACCATCGTCCTGAAACCCGGCGAGACGCTCGTCGTGGACTTCGGGCAGAATGCGGCCGCGGTGCCCTATTTCAGGTTCAAAGCGGCTGAGGGAACGAAACTTACATGCCTCCCTGGGGAAATGCTCAATGACGGGAACGGCGCGGAGCGCCGGGGCATGGACGGGCCGGAAGGAAGCATCCACCGGCGCAATCTCCGTGACAAGTCCGGCAACTGGTTCCGGCTGGAATATACCTTCGGCGGTCCGCCGGTCTGGACGGGGTTCTATCCCCGCTTCACCTTCTACGGCTACCGGTACATCTCCGTCACGGCCACCGGCGAGGTCCGGTTCAAGTCCATCGACTCCATCCCGGTAACCTCTATCACGAAAGAGCAGGAAACCGGCACCCTCACCACCGGCGACGAATCGGTGAACCGGCTGGTCGCCAACGCCTGGTGGGGCCAGCTCTCGAACTACCTCTCCGTCCCCACGGACTGCCCGCAGCGGGATGAGCGCAACGGCTGGATGGCTGATACCCAAGTGTTTGCCGAGACGGGAACCTTCTTCGCCCGCACCGATTCCTTCTTCCGCAAGTGGATGCGGGACGTGCGGGATTCGCAGAGCGGGTCCGGCTCCTTCCCGAGCGTATGCCCGCCCGGCTCGTTCGGCCGGAACGCCATGCGCCTGGGTTGGGCCGATGCCGGGATCATCGTCCCGTGGACCGTCTGGAAACAGTTCGGCGACCGGGTCATCGTGGACGAGAACTGGGACGCGATGGAGCGTTTCATGGACCTTGTCGCCAAGACCAAGTATGACCATGCCGCTCTGTCCGGCGAGAACGGCAACTCGCAGTATGCCGACTGGCTCAGCTACGAGGGCGTCGCCGACGCGGACAAGGTGACCTACTGGAATTTCCTGTCCGCCTCCTACTGGGCCATCGACGCCGGCATGATGCGGGACATGGCCCTCGCCACGGGCCGCGACGCCGGAAAATACGAGGCGATGCTGGCCGAAGCGAAAGACTACCTGAAAACGCAGTTCATGAACCCGGACGGCACATTCAAGGTCGCCGCCCTCAATTCCATGCAGACGCCCATCCTGTTCGCCCTGAAAAACGGCCTGGTGGAAGGCGAAGCCCGGGAGACGATGCTCCGGAGTCTCCGGGAGAACTTCGCGGCCCACGGCGGCTGCCTCCAGACCGGCTTCCTCGGGACGTCCGTCCTGATGCAGACGCTCTCCGACAACGGCCTTGCCGACATCGCCTGGGACCTCCTGTTCCAGCGGAAGAACCCCAGTTGGCTCTACTCCGTGGATAATGGCGCCACCACCATCTGGGAGCGTTGGAACAGTTATACGGTGGACGGCGGCATGGGTCCGAACGGCATGAACAGTTTCAACCACTACGCCTACGGCTGCGTGTGCCAATGGCTGTGGGAGACCGCGGCCGGCATCAACGCCGACCCGGCGGACCCCGGTTTCAAGCACCTTATCCTGAAGCCGGTCCCTGACAAGCGCCTGGGGCATCTGGAGGCTTCCTTCCGGAGTGCGGCCGGCCTGATCGAGAGCCGCTGGAACTACGAAGGCGACACCTGGGTGTGGACTTTCACCATCCCGGAAGGAACGACCGCGACCGTCTTCCTGCCCGGAGAGGACGGACCGGAGGATTATCCGGCCGGAACCTACACCGTCCGTCGTTAGCGATTGATAGACAAATCATTAGAAAACAGGCGCTAAAAATAGTTGCCCGTATTGTGAAAATTGAGTATCTTTGCCGCGCTAAATGCAGTAACCAATGATACTTAGTTTTCATCCTTTTTACAAAAAGGTACTGTCTTTTTCCGTCGGATTCCTCCTGGTCGGAGCGTGTTCTTCGTGCACGGAAAAGGCTTCCATACAAGAAGATAAGGAGGAAACGGCGACGGTCTCCGTCACGGGTGTGAGCATCCTTCGGAGTGAGCTCGAACTAACCATAGGCCAGGTGACGCGGCTGGGAATCAAGGTGACCCCCGCGAACGCGACGAACCCCCGGACTACCTGGAGCATCGACAATTCCGCCGTCGCGTCCATCGACAAGGACAACGGTGCCATCACGGCCCTTGCCGCCGGCAATGCCACCGTCACGGTGACGACCGTGGACGGCGGGCATACCGCCACCTGCGCCCTCACGGTGAAGGAGACGGCGACGCCGCCGGAACCCACGCCCACCGATCCCGGTGCTCCGGCCGCTTTCGGCGCCGTGCCCACGGAAGGCCAGGTCGCCTGGCAGCGCCAGGAACTCCTGATGTTCTATCACTACGGACAGGCCACTTTCTCCGGCTGGGACGGTGAGAACCCCACCTGCAACGGCAAGACCTGGTCCGAGAGTCTCCTCCTGCAGAACTACGCCCCCACCACCATCGACGCGGACCAGTGGGTGAAGGTCGCGAAGGACAACGGCTTCGGCGAGGTGATCCTCACCGCCAAGCACCATGACGGCTTCTGCCTTTGGGACAATCCCGAAAGCACGACGGACGTCGCGAATCCAAACGCCAGGAACCACACGGACGTGGTCAAGGCCGTGCGCGACGCCTGCACGAAATACGGCGTGAACCTGGGTATCTACCTCTCCCCGTGGGACCGGATGATCGAAGTCTCCGGCAAGAGCACGGCGGAGTACGAAACCATGTACAAGAACGCCCTCAAGGACCTCATGACCAAATACGCCCCCGTCACTGAGATGTGGTTCGATGGCAACCATGCCGGGAACTTCAACTGGACGGCGGTGAACAAGGTCGTCCTGGACGTCAACCCGCAGTGCGTGATCTTCTCCAACGGCGGCCCCGGCTGCCGCTGGGTGGGCAACGAGGCCGGTGTCGCGGGGGAGACCGACTGGTCCACCCTGGATATCGACGGCCGCGGTCTCACGCCGAGCAACCTGCCTGGTGACTACGGCACTTATCTCGCATCCGGCGACAAGGGAGCCGCATCCTGGTGCCCTGCGGAGAGCGACTTCTCCATCCAGCAGATCGGCGACCGCAACGGCTGGTTCTACGGGGCCAATGACAGCCGGAAGACCGCGAAGGAACTGATGGACCTCTATTACAAGAGCGTAGGCCGGAACTCCGTATTCCTGATGAACGTCCCGCCGTCCGACAAGGGGGTCATCGACGCGAAGGAAGTGAAGGTCATCGAGGAATTCACCGCCCTGCGGAAGGCCGTCTTCGAGACCGACCTCGCCGCCGGCGCGACGGCCACTGCGACGAATGTCCGCGGCAACTTTGCCGAGAAATACGGTCCTGCGCTGATGCTGGACGGGGATCCGGAGACCTACTTCGCGACGGATGACGACGTGAAGGAGGTGGAGATCGAATTCGCCCTCGCCGGCGCGAAGACCTTCAACCGCGTCCAGCTGCAGGAGTACATCCCGCTGGGCCAGCGCGTGGAAAGTTTCGAGATCCAGGTCCGCACGGGCGGCTCCTGGAAGGCCTGGGGGAACGGTGCCAAGACCACCATCGGCAACAAGCGCATCATCCTTGGAAACAGCGTCACGGCCGATGCCGTGAAGGTGCGCATCAAGAGCGCCCTGGCCTGCCCGGTGCTGAGCGGGTTCGCCCTGTATAACGATACGGTCAGCGGGCTGTAGATTCTTTCGTCGGCCTTCGGCCTCCTCAGAATGACAATTGTCATTCCGAGCGGAGCGAAGGAATCTGTTTCAGAAAAATGAGAAAAGGTATATATATCGCACTTTTGCTGCTTGCAGCAGCCTGCGCGCCCAAGGACGGCGTCCGGACCATCCGGGCCGTCGAGGGAAAGGATGCGGACCTCGGGAAGATCCAGGAGATCGACGGCCCCGTGACCGTCCGGCTCGTGGTGAAGAACGAGTATGCCGACACCCTCTATCCCATGCAACTCTACACCCCCTGCGGATGCACCGAGGCCCGGTTCGACAGGAAGCCGGTGGCGCCGGGGGAGGACGAGACCATCGAGGTGACCTACAATCCCGCCTACCGGCCCGGGCCCATGCGGGAGGAAATCCAGGTCCAGTACCGGAACTCTCCGGTGAAAGTGCGGACGCTCGCCATCAAGGGCGAGGTCATCGGTTTCAACCATCCCATCGAGGAAGACCGTCCCTACGCCTATGGCGAGGGACTGTACATGAGTCATAAAGTGCTCAGCTACGGTGCTTTGGCACCCGGCGAGACGGCGGATGTCTTCTTCCGCCACGGGAACGGGAACACCCGCAGGGCGGAAATTGTCTTCGACATTCCCGAGGAATGGCGTCCCTATTTAAGGATGCGGCAGCCCGGGAAGATGAAGGCCGACGAGCGCGACACCATCCACGTGAAATTCACGATGCCCGCCCTCTATGACTCGGTGGAATTCGCCGTCCAGCCGCGTGTGGACGGCAAGCCCACGGAGGAAGTCCTCCGGGTATGGGCCCATCGGAAAAAACAGTAAACCCAAATACATTAACCAACAAAACACCTTATGCGTTTCCAACTCAAGAAAGTCCTGACGGGAGCCCTTGCGGCCGCCCTGGGACTGTTCATCACTGGCGGAGCCGCCCTGGCCCAGAACCGGACCATCACGGGTACCGTCACGGATGACTACGGTGAACCGCTCATCGGCGCCAGCGTCGTCGTGGAGGGGGACAGTACGACAGGTGCCATCACCGACCTGGACGGTCACTACAGCATTACCGTCCCGGCATCGGCGGAGGCCCTGCGCTTCTCCTACATCGGCCAGAAGGATGCCGTGGAGCAGATCGGAGGCCGTTCGGTCATCAACGTCACCCTGGCGTCGGACAACATCGCGCTCAACGCGACCGTCGTCACCGCCATGGGTATCCGCAAGGAGGAGAAATCCCTCTCCTACAACGTCCAGCAGCCGAAACTGGAGACCGTGAGCCCGGTGGGCTCCTTCGTCAACGGTCTGAACGGTAAAGTCGCCGGCGTGTCCATCAACCAATCTTCCACCGGTGTGGGCGGAACCTCCCGTATCGTCATGCGCGGTTCCAAGTCCATTTCCAACAACAACAATGCGCTGTACGTGATCGACGGTATCCCGATGCAGTCCCTCCGCGGCTCCAACCCGGAAGGCACCTATGCCGGCGCCGGCCAGACCGGTGACGTGCTGGGTACCCTGAACCAGGACGACATCGAGTCCATCTCCGTCCTTTCCGGTCCTTCTGCGGCGGCCCTGTACGGTGCCCATGCGGCGAACGGCGTGATCATCATCACCACCAAGAAGGGTCAGAAAGACCGCCTGGACATCGACTATTCCAACAGCACGATCTTCTCCCGGGCGTATGTCATGCCGGAGTTCCAGAACACTTACGGTCCTTCGTCTCCCGGTTCCTACTACAGTTGGGGTGCGAAACTGGACACTCCGTCCTCCTACAGCCCGCGTGACTTCTTCCAGACGGGCGTGAACGAGATCAACTCCTTCGCGCTCTCCACGGGTACCGAGCGCAGCCAGACCTACGTGTCCGCCGCCGTCGCGAACGCCCGCGGCATCATCCACAACAACAACGTGGGCCGCTACAACCTCACCTTCCGCAACACGACCGACCTCGTGAAGGACGTCCTCACCCTGGACATCAACGCCACCTACGGCCGCGTGAACGAGCAGAACATGATCGCCCAGGGCGAATACGGCAACCCCGTGGTCCCGGTGTACCTGTTCCCGGCCGGAGACGACTTCTCCAAGGTCCAGGTGTACGAGCGCTACGACGCCGGCCGCAACTTCAAGACCCAGTACTGGCCCTACGACTTCATCCAGTCCATGCAGAACCCTTACTGGATCACCGAACACCAGAAATGGCAGAACGGCAAGACTCGCCTCATGGGTTCCATCCAGCTCTCCTGGAAGCCCTTCAAGTGGCTTACCCTCAGTGCCCGCGGCAAATATGACCGTACGGACGAGCGGCGTGAGCAAAAATTCGACGCCTCCACGAACACCCTCTTCACCGAGGGCTCCAAGCACGGTCTGTACAGCCTGAACAACCAGTACACCGAGCAGAAGTTCGGCGAAGTCCTCGCCACCTTCAACAAGTACTTCGGGGACAACGTCCTGAACCTTACCGGCGTGGTGGGCGCCAATATCGACGACATCCGCTTCGAGTCCAACTTCGCTGGCGGCCCGCTCGCCACGTTGAACAACATGTTCAACCTGAACAATGTGGACCTGGCGAACTCCCATGCCAACTATGGTTCCACCGGCTGGCCTTACCAGAACCAGTCCGTGTTCGCCAACGCCCAGTTGGGCTGGCGCAGCAAGGTCTATCTGGACGCCACCTACCGTGTGGACTGGACCTCTACCCTGTGGACGGCCGGTGGGATCACCTATCCGACCGTGGGTCTCTCCGGCATTGTCACCGAGCTGTTTCCTTTCATGAAGAGCAACTTCTTCCCTTACTGGAAGGTCCGTGCCTCCTATTCCGAGGTGGGTAATGCTCCGGAACCCTCCGACTTCCCCCTGGATCCCCGTGCGCGACTCGTGATGGGCCGCGTCGTCACCCTGAACCGCCGTATCAATACGGACCTGGATCCGGAGCGTACGAAGTCCTTCGAACTCGGTACCAACATCCACTTCTTTGACAGCAGGCTGCAGATCGATGCGACCTGGTACCGGTCCGACACCTACAACCAGTTCTATACCGCGCGCCTGAGTTCCACCTCCACCAACAACGAAATGCTCCTCAACGGCGGCCGGGTGAACAACCAGGGCGTCGAGGTCTCCGCCCGCTTCGACGATGAAAAGGGTAAATGGAAGTACGGAACCTTCCTGACCTGGTCCTGGAACCGGAACAAGATCATGGACCTGAGCTTCGTGGATCCCCTCGACGGCCAGGTTTACGGTCGTGACGGCATCTCCGTGGGCGGTTTCGGCGGCGTGCACAACGTCCTGTACGAGGGCGGTTCCCTCGGCGACGTGTATGTGACCACCATCGCCACCGACGAGCATGGTTTCTACAAACTGAACGCCGACGGCATGATCGTCGCCGACTACGACGAGAAGGATATGATCTACGCTGGCTCCACCGACGCCAAGCACCGTCTCAGCTGGGGCGGTCACCTGGGTTGGAACGGCCTCACGGCGAGTTTCCTGTTCACCGCCCGTCTCGGCGGCGTGGTCCTCTCCAAGACCCAGGCCGTCATGGACTACTACGGTATCTCCCAGGATACCGCCGTCGCCCGCGAGAAGGGCTTCCTGGAGTTCAACGGCATGAAGACCAACGACATCCAGGGCTATTACCAGGTGCTCGGCCGTGACAACGGCGTGATGAGCCAGTACGTCTATGACGCCACCAACGTCCGTCTCGCGGAGGTTTCCCTCGGCTACGACTTCCCGTGCAAGAACTGGGGCTGGGTCAAGGGCCTGAACCTGTCCGTGGTGGGCAACAACCTCGCCATGCTCTTCCTCAAGGCTCCGTTCGATCCGGAGATGACCTCCTCCGCCGGAACCTACAACCAGGGCATCGACTACTTCATGCAGCCGTCCACCCGGAGCCTCGGCTTCGCGGTGAAGGTCCATTTCGGCGGCAGCACCGCCTCCAAGGCCGCTCCGGCCAGCGCTCCCGTGTACGTTCCTTCCGAGCCCAAGGTGGTGGAGAAGATCGTCGAGAAGGTGGTCGAGAAGGAAGTGGTCAAGGAAGTCGTGAAGGAAGTCAAGGTCCCGGCCGTGAGTTCCTACAATGACGACCTGTACTTTATCATCGGCAAGGCCGAGATCCGTCCGGAGGAAGCCCTCAAACTCGGACGCATCGTCCAGGTCCTGACCGAGAATCCGGATGCGAAGATCACCGTTACCGGGTATGCCGACAGCGGCACCGGCAACGACCGGATCAATTCCGTCCTGTCCGCCCGGCGCGCCGCCAAGGTCGTGGACATGCTGGTGGAAGCCGGCATCGACCGCAGCCGCATCTCTTCCGGTTCCGTGGCCGGCGACCGTGACGCCTCCAAGAGCCCTGAGTCCAACCGCGTTGCCGTGTGCATCGTCAAATAATCAGCGCGATATGAATATGAAGAATATACTGAAAGGTTTCCTCGCCCTCGCGGCCGCCGCGGCCCTTCTGACGGGCTGCACCAAAGGCTACGAGGAGCTGAACAAGAACAGATACGGCGTGAGCGAGGACGATCTGGCCCAGGACGGCCTGGCCGTGGGCGGTATGCTCCAGCAGCTGGAGCGCTCCGTCATCATCTACCGGGACGGCACCTACCTGGATTCCGACTACCAGATCATGTACAACCTGTGCGGTGAGACCTGGTGCGGCTACATGGCCCCTACCCTCAGCGACGGCCACAACGCCGGCTGGGATGTGAACGATGGCTGGCACCGCCGCATGTTCACCGTGAAATACGAGTATGGCATGGCAGGTTACAAGGCCTTCGTGGACAAGGCGACGGAACTCGGGCTCGAGAATGAACTCGCCCTCGCGAAGGTCCTGAAGGTCACGACCATGCATCAGGTTGCCGACTACTACGGTCCCATCGCGTACTCCCAGTACGGCGGCATCGTGAACCTCTACGATCCGCTGGACCAGGTCTATGTGCAGTTCTTCGACGAACTGGACGAGTCCATCGAAATCCTCGAGAAAGTGGCCGCCACGGGCGCCAAACTCCTGGAGGACTACGACCTTGTGTATGGCGGTGACGCCGCCAAGTGGGTCCGTTTCGCGAACTCCCTGCGCCTGCGCCTCGCCATGCGCGTGAGTTATGCCGATCCGGCCCTCGCCCGCGAAGAGGCCGAGAAGTCCCTGGCGAGCCCCTTCGGCGTGATCACCTCCAACAGCGAGAACGCCGTCATCGCCGAGGCCGGCGTGCGTCATCCGATCTACACCATCAACGTGGAGTTCAACGACGCCGACACCCAGATGGGCGCTTCCCTGGACAGCTACCTGAACGGGTACAACGATCCCCGCATGTTCCTCATCGCCAAGCCTGCCGGTGACGGCAAGCTCCACGGTGTGCGTCCGGGCATCTCCCCGTCCAGCTGGACCAACTACAAGAACACCGCCGCGAAGGTCTCCTCCCCGAACGCTTCCGTCTATAAGATCTGCTGGCTGAACGCCGCCGAGGTCGCGTTCCTGCGTGCCGAGGGTGCCCTGAAGGGCTGGAATATGGGCGGAACCGCCCAGGAGTTCTACGAGCAGGGCATCAAGCTTTCCTTCGAGGAATGGGGTGCCGACGGCGCCGCCGCCTACATCGCGAACACGAGCGCCAAGCCGGCCGACTTCAAGGACAACGTGGCCCGTGCCAACGCTTCCGCTCCTTCCAAGGTGACCATCGCCTGGAACAACGCCGATTCCGATGAGACCAAGCTCGAGAAGATCGCCACCCAGAAGTGGATCGCCCTCTTCCCGAACAGCTGCGAGGCCTGGGCGGAGTACCGCCGCCTCCACTATCCGGTCCTCATCGCCCCGGCCAACAATTTCTCCAACGGTGTCGTGAATACCGAGCAGGGTATCCGCCGCGTCCCGTATCCCGTGTCCGAGCAGACCGACAACCCCGAGGGCTATGCCTCCGGCGTCGCAGCCCTGGGCGGTGCGGACAACGCCGGCGTGCGCCTGTGGTGGGATGCCAAACCGTTCAACAACTAAAGCCCGCGAGAAAGATGAAAAAGATACTGAGCATCATCCCCGCCGCCCTGGCCCTGATTGCGGTCCAGAGTTGCGACACCAAGGTGGAGAAGCTTGAAATCCAGCACTTCAACACCTACGATCTCGAGCGGGACGCCGAGGATCCTTACTATCAGGACCTCCGCGCCTGGAAAGAGTCCAAGCACACCATCTCCTACGTGTACTTCGCCCGCTGGGCCCCGCCGGAAGGCGCGACAAGCCTCTTCATCGAATACAAGACCATGCGTCCGCGACTGATGGCCCTGCCGGATTCGCTGGACATCGTGAACCTCTGGATGGGCACCCCCATGAAGGAGGAATACACCGACGCCTGCTTCTACGGCAACGTGAAGAACCAGGAGACCGGTGAGATCGAGCACGCCCCGCTCCACACCTACGACTACTCCCCGAACGCCTATGCCGACCTCGAGTACTGCCAGAAGGTGAAGGGCACCCGCTTCGTCATGCATGCCGACGCCTCCCACTACGGCCAGGAGTTCGACCTCGTGGACGAAGCCACGGGCGAGGTGAAGCACTGGGTGGTCCAGCGCGGCGACCGCGCCTCCATCGAGGCCTATGCCAAACTGGTCGTGGACATCGTCAACACCCACGGCCTGGACGGCGTGGACTTCGACTATGAAGGCTGGGCCTCCTCCGACATGACCATCGCCATCCAGAAGGCCGGCGAGTACTTCGGCCCCAAGGGCTCCGACCCCTCGAAACTCCTCATCGTGGACTACTTCGGCGGCTATCCCGCCGGCGACATCGAGCCGTACATCAACTACCTCGTGAAGCAGGCCTACTCCATGCAGGGCTCTTCCGTGGGCGGCCCCGGCTGGTGCCCCGAGTCCAAGATGGTGTACTGCGAGCAGTACGAGCAGTCCTCCGGGGACGGCCCGAACTACCTGAACGGCGGCTATCCCGCCGGGATGACCACCGAAGGCGGTGCGAAGATGTACACCCTCGAGCGCTACGCCCGCTATGCCAACGAAGCCGGTAACGGCGAAGGCGGCTTCGGTGCGTACTACATCGACAACGACTATGACAATTCGACGGATGCCCTCCAGAAGAAAGGCTACAGCGGAACCTATTCCAACTACGCCTTCCTCCGCCGCGCCATCCAGATCGTGAACCCTGCCAAGTAAAGGAGATGACCGTCATGAAAAAGTACATCGTAATCCTTTCCGCCGCGGCCCTCTGCCTCGCCGCGTGCACCCAGAAAGCCGACAAGTTCGACTACAAGCAGGAGATCGCCATCATCACCGGAACCGACGCCTCGCCGGTCTCGAAGGACCAGATCCTGGCGGACGAGATTCCCATCACGTACAACTTCTCCGTCTCCCTGACGGGCGTCGCCGAGGAGGACGTGAAGGTCCATATCTCCTACGACAGCCTGGCCGTGGTCCGGTACAACGCCGTGAACAAGACCAACTACGCCGCCGTTCCCCGCAACACCTTCCTCATCAACGATGAGTTCGTGACCATCAAGAAGGGAACCGCCACCTCTCCGATGACCTCCGTCACCCTGCGTGACAACTCGTTCATCCAGGAAGGCGTGAACTATGTGATCCCGCTCGCCGTCGCCTATCTGGAAGGCGGCCGCGCCGACATCCTCGACGCCTCCAAGAACCTGTTCATCAAGATCGGCAAGACCATGGAGACCTTCTCCCTGGACATCCCGGGCACGGGCGTGTATTCCACCTACAGCCTCGGCGCCGGTTACAACCTGAACACCTGGACCCTCGAGATCAAGGCCCATCCGTACAACATGAAGTCCCGCGGCAACGACCAGCTGTGCCGGTTCTGCTGCTGGAACGAAGACGGCGGCGGCCAGGTGCTGCTCCGCTTCAACGAGAACGG
>ODAJ012169290.1_pt1 | contig 46584 bp, 21 predicted proteins | sample 1539241 | NCBI WGS metagenome assembly ODAJ01 (sample SAMN02144231, study PRJEB22623) | gut metagenome | biome: sheep rumen | host: Ovis aries | place: New Zealand
GGCGATACGGTGGACTACATGATATGGCTGTTCATCATCAAGCCACTTGCCTTCATAGATCCTGGCATAAGTAGGCTCTGGGGAGGGCAACCTTCAGGATGCGGTTGTAGGCACGAGCGGAGAGCTTCAGTCGTTCCATCGCCATACGTAGGAGGTTGAGCCCTTGCTCATCGGGTTCAGCAAACAAGTGAATCATGCGCTCGGTCATCTGCGCGTTGCAATAGCCTTGATGTTTTTGAAACGCTCGGTCTGGATATTGCGGGCTGCAATGACGCGTTCGCGAATCTTTTCCGAGGGTTCTCCAGGCTGTGCCTTGGAAATATCTTTGAAAGGCACGGGCGTAATCTCCACCTGAATGTCGATGCGGTCGAGTAGGGGACCGCTGATCTTGTTCATATAGCGCTGTATCTGTCCTGGGGTGCAGACGCAGTTGTGCATAGTATACCTTCTTTTTAATTGCTGCCAGTATTTCACTCTTATCCATATTGCCAATATTATTTTATCTATAATTCCTTGAACGCCTCCAGAAGCATCTTCATGCCCGCTGTGGCTGTAGTCTTGAAATGAGTGAAGCCCAGTTGTGTGCATTGATCCATTTCCCCTGGGTCAATCACGAACTTAGGAACCTCGTGGTGAGCGTAGTTGATGAATCCCGCTGCCGGATAGACCTTCAGCGAGGTGCCGATTACCACAAAGATGTCAGCCTTGCTAACATAATCGATGGCCACATTCATACTGTCGATATATTCACCGAACATCACGATATAGGGTCGCAGTTGTGACCCATCCTCTGCCTTATCACCCACTTTGATAGGCGTTGTCAGCGGATATTCCTTCACGCATGTCGTTCGATTCTCTATCGAGCAGACCTTGTTCAGTTCCCCATGCAAATGAATGACATGAGAGGAACCGGCACGCTCATGGAGATTATCCACATTCTGCGTGATGACAGTCACCTGGTGGTCATTCTCCAGTTCAGCTATCATCCTGTGGGCTTCATTAGGCTCTACCTCCGTAAGCTTCTTCCTCCTGAAATTGTAGAAGTCAAGACACTTCTGAGTGTCGTTGTAAAGGGCATCTGTGCTTGCCAGATATGCCCACTCTTCGTTCGTCCACAAGCCGTCCTTGCCACGGAAAGTGCTGAGTCCGCTTTCCACGCTGACACCAGCACCTGTTAGAAATACGATGTGTTGTCTGGTCATACTAATCTTTCTTTGAATACTTCTCGTTTAATTCTTCCCAGGCATTGAGATAATTCTGCCATGCGGCTTCAGAATCACCACCTGCTTCAGCAATAAGCAGATAGCAGAATAAAGCTGCACCTGCTCTATCACCATTGACACCAAACTCTGCAAGTACATGGTTCATTTTCAAGTGATTGACTCTATAGTCTGTACCGACTTTGTTGTAATGCGCTTCGAATGCACACATTCCTGTCCAACTACGATAGTAGCGGATATACTCATCATCACAGTACATGAACCAGTGGTCTTCCTGAACTTCTGGAATATGCCCATTCTTAATTATTTCCATTACAGAAGCCGGAATTCTGAAGTCAAAAGGCATTTCCGTCATCTCATCCGAGGTAGTAGGCATCGGCTCGATGTTCCAATCATTTTTTGTTGCCTTCTTTGACTTATCTGGGAGTGGGCTTTCACCTGCCAATAATTTGTTAAAGTTCCCAAGCCCAAGTTTCCAGTGCATGATGGCCATGATATGTTGCTTCTTTTCTTTCTCTGCTTTTTTCAAGGCAGCATTAGCCTTTCGCATTGAATAATGTTTTTCAAGGAAAGTGATGACATTTTTCAAGGATTTATGCTTAGGCGTTAGAATATGATTTGAAATAGTACCTAAAAGAGATACGGGGAGATCATAGTTATCTGCTACATCCTGCCATTGTTCCATAGGAAAACGCTTTGCCATTTCTGCTTTGATTAAATCAGCGTTGGCATAGCTTTTTGCTAAATAATGTACCCATTCGCGTTCTATTTCACAAGCCTCTTTATTATAATCACTAACATAGATGAAATCATCAAAGACGTAATATTGGCATTGTTTTGAGAGCTTTCGCAGTCTGCTTGTTCGTTTATGAAACTCCTTCACAACTGATTTTATATCCTCTGGTAGATAGGAGAGGGCTTTCTCTTTCATCCATTCTGGAATGCCCCAAAGTGGTTCTGCAATACTTCCAACGATGGCACCAAGAGTATCTGCATCAGCTCCAAGGCTGACGGCTTGTCGGATGGCATCCTCGAAACTCTTGCTGTGAAGAACTATCCACAAAGCCACAGGCACTGTGCCTTGACATGTCTCATCAAATTTGTTCCGGCATTTATTAAGGTCAACATTGAAATTCTGAGGAAATTCCTCATAGATACCAACACCGTGATCCAAACCATTATTCAATACTATCTCTTCTGTTAGCTTGTCACCATAGGTAGCCCTCAATTCCTTGGCATCAGCCATAGCCCAGACAACCGCCTGTGCTCCTCTGATTCCCTCTTCATGGTTATGGGTGCAAGCTGCTGACTTTGCTGCTTTTTCCCACAAGTCGTTAACGTACCACCATCCAATAGGACTGACTCGCATGGCGGAACCATTGCCATAACTACCATAGGGCTGAGGATTATCACTCATTACCCATTTGGCAAAGCGACCACCATAACCGCCCATAGGGTGTGGGTATTTGCGGCACCATTTATGAATGTACGTTCCGAAATCGTCGGAGTCTTGTAGTAAAGCATCTGCCACTGCTACAGTACAAATAGTGTCATCCGTAAAACTATTCTTGTCTGAGAACAGCTCAAAGTTGTAGTCATTTGTTGGGCTAAATTCCCAACGGCTACCTACTATATCACCTATGATTGCACCTAACATAATTCCTTATTCTATTTTGTATTGCGATTAAATGGACTTAAATCGAACAATAGTTCTTTCATCTGTTCTTCTGTTACCTTTCCTTTAAGTAACTGAAGAAGTTCTTCTTGTCGTGGCTGCCCCATTGTCAGTCGATATAATGACAGGATGCCAATCAAACGCTGGTATCTTCCGTTCTCCTCGCTCATTGGGTATATTGGTATGATACGTTCAATATACTCAATATCTTTCCTGTCTTTGAAAATCTCATTATCCAAAGGTAAGAACCAGAACGGCACCATATCAGGGTTATCTTGCTTCAGTACCTGGCAGGCTTTATCAAACATTTCATTCCATGCATACTTGTCTGCGAATGCCTTTGCAACATTTCTTCTGACGGAGAGGCACTTGTACCTATTGATACGGCCTTCTCTTTGTTCCAGATTCTGAGGGTTTGATGGCAGGTTCCAGTGAATCATTTTCCGACAGTACCAATGGAAGTCCAGACCCTCTTGACCGATTGATGTTGAAGCGAGTAGGAACGGACGGAACGGGCTATTGAATGCGGAACGGACGCTTGTTGCATGTGTCACCGCTTGTTCCGTCTGCTTAGTGTTGCCAAAATCCACGGCAAAATGTTTTCTCATGCGCATCTTATCATCATCCGTGAAGCCTTGTAAGGTTCCAACGGGCTGTGGATATGCAGAAACGAGTGATTCCTTAATCCTGTCTTTGACTTGTGCCAATGGTTTTGTCTCACCAATCATATGGACAAACTCGTCAAGTGTTGCTTGGAGGTTGCCCAAAGAGCAGTAGTCCAGTACTTTCAGGAAATACTCATCTTTCGTCTTGCAAGTCAGTTTCACGGCTGCAATGCCGTAGCGATTGTTAAAGATACCCACAAGTTCCTTAGCCGCATCTTCTGCTAGAGCCTTGACCAATTGGTTGCTTTCTTTCGATATTCGCCCCATTGCTCTATATAGGCATGATGCTGGAGATGCTATCGCAATGTCTGCCAGTATATTAGCAGCATCTGAATAGATTTTCCCCGCAGTGTCGGTGTCATCATCAAGAGCCTGCATTAATAGCATGATGTCCACAGAGCTGATTCTGTTTGTTCGTTCTGCCTCCATGCCTGAGAGTCTTATCTCTATTTTCTCCTTGATAGACTTTCGTATTTCAGCAAGGCTCATGCCGTAGGTGGATTTTGGGTCGTAGAGTCCAGATAAGTACGTTGATACTGTATTGAGTATAGATTCTCCTTTCGTCTTGTTGTCATCTCGGAGTAGCCTCTTTACGTCATCGGAATAAACTGCACCATGATAAGCTCTTTTATACAATCGACGTTCTGATTCGTAGGAAATGAGTGAGGCCAGCATCTTTGGCACCATTCCCCAGGAGGAGAATACAAGATATTTTGAGAAGTCTTTGTTTATTGTAAAGATACTCTCGCCAGTCGTATAATAGGGATGAGAGGTAGGAATCCATAGTAGCTGCTCTACATGAGTGGGGTGTTTCTTATCGCCAAATATGTTTTCAATGACAAAGCTCAGCCTTGCATTATTGTATTGAGACAGGGTGTAGTTCTCAATGATATTCTTGTCGAGTAACAGACAGTCCACTTTCGATTTTCTTCTTGCCCCAGCTTTCCAACCGTTTTGGATTTCCTCTTTTAATTTGTAGTTGTCCATAAACGAAAGCTGGAAGGCTGCCGATTTTGTATAATCCGTAGGAGCCGTGAAAACCCTCCGCCCATAGCTACGGCAATGGTCTATCAGCTGCTGCATTTGGATGTAGGAGCGTATGTCACCTTCGGTCAGACAATGGCTGATGTCGGGCATAACCTCCTTGATAATGCCGGTGTTCTGCCTTTCTGTTCTGCCCATTACGTGATATAGCATGTCTTCTGCCGCATGATGTTTTTGAACAAGCTCTCCGAAATCTGTATTGCCAAGATGGGGTAGTGCAGAAGAGTAGTTTTGCCAGATAATCTTGATGTCAGGGGCCGCCTCGGAGTTTTCGTACAAAAAGTTCAATAATCGATGGAAGTCTTTGTATTGCTCATCGTTATTGTTCTCGTTCAGTTCCTCAATAGTTGTATAAGGCTTATAGGGAGTGGCCGAAAGCAACAAAATGAATGTTTCCTTGTTTGCAAAGAACTTCTTTGCCACCAGGTTCTCCTCGGAGTCCATAGAAGCGTCCTTGCTTGTGGTAATCAGAGAACTGAACTTTTGGAATTCGTCCATTATTACCAGGTCAGGCTTCAATACCTCTAAGCTGATGTTGGCGAACATTTTTCTAAGAGCAATGATAAGAAAATAACCAGCATTGCTGCGATTCTCAATTTCTTCTCCAGATGTCAGTCGCATCAGCTCTTCTTTGATGGTAACGCCATTTTTGTATGGGCTGTTAAGATGTGAGAGCATAGCTTCCTTAATCACTCTTCTGTAGTCTTCCATGTCTGGCTCTTCAATATAACTGACATAGCGGTCTTTTACTCCTTTCCATCCCTTGTAGGCATCTCTTTTCAGCATTTCAGATAATGCCGTCATTCTGTTCTCGTCTTCGAACTCACTTAAAAGTGACAGACAAGCATATATCAATGCACGTTCATCCGCACTGCCGGTACCGAAGGTCATCTGAAATGAGGTGGCCGGAGTCAAGGACAACACCAGGGTATCTCTATTGTCCTTCAGAAGATCTGTTTTCTTCCTGTAATAAACGTAGTGTTGCATTGACAATCGGCTTTGGGCAAGGTCAACAGCTTCTCCCTCGTCGGAAAGCGTATCAATGTTCTGTTGAGCTATCTGAAGGTTACAGCATACATAGACGATGCAGTATATGTTATCATCCAATACACCATCAAGGTCTTTCACCTGCCTTACCACCTCAGATGCCACAGTCGTCTTTCCAAGTCCTGCCTCGTCTGCCACCAGCACTCTTCGCTGACCATTGCGGAAAGCGTTAAGCACATGACATGCTGTTGCCCTTTGAAAGTCCAATGGATTATTTTTCATATGTTTGCCTACTTTACAGCGTTAGTAAATTGTTTGAATATCAGGCTGAACTCTTTGGGAACAGTCTCTGTATCAAATTTTTTCAATATCTTTTCTATTTGCAATAACTGTACTGGATTTACAGCTGCAACCTGGAGCATCTTTTCATAGACCTGAGGAAACTCATGTCTGTCATCAGCAGCACTGCCCAGCCCCTTCTCTTTCAAGATGATTTCATTAGTGAGATATTGTATAGGGGTATCGCTCAACATCAGTTCAAGGAACTTAACGAAGTCCGGCCTGTTTTTGATAATGCTTTTATAGATTGCCGCATCACGTTCATTCGGCATTCCCTCAGTGTATATCCTGATTATTGCCTCATGAAATGTTCCTTCTTCTGACTGGGCACTTATGATGTAAAACTCTGACAGCTCATCTGCCGCAAGCCCGTCGAACAAAGCCCTGCCTTTCCACTCCTTTAGCATATCACGTTTCTGTAACGGTGCAATAGATACGGCATTCTCCAGTTTTCTCAGCGACGAGGTAACTAAAATGGAAAACCTGCCGTCTCGATGCTTGGTAATTTTTGCCGTTAGGTCATCGGAGCACATCAGTTCTTTCATGGCCAGCTCTGCCTTGTCCCACCTGATGACGGTCGTTGATTTCTCTATTGGGTCATTCAGCCTTACAAACTTACTGTCCTTGTTGTTTTCCTCATAGAAATCATTCAGAAGATGATAAAATTTGCTATTGCCATATTCAAATTTCAGGCGTAACAAGAATTCTCCGTTTCGCTCAAATGCCGAGTTTGTGGCATTGGCTGAGCCGAGATACAGGTAGTGTTTGTCCCTGCCCATCCAGACTAGGTACATCTTTGCGTGAAGATCCATGCCACGGCTGGCCAATTCATCTAATGCGATGAACACACCACCTTTTGAATCAAATGAATTAAAGATTTCAGGTGTAACATATTCTTTTCTGGTGATAAGTGCCCGATGATCTTTTCTATTGGGATTGATGCGTCCTATCAGTGTCTTATCGATAAAGGGCGAAATGATGATGCTCTCAGTTCCGCAAAGATAGTCCTCTACTTTGCCAAGACCAAAATCCTCTTGAAACAGATAGGGATAGAAGTCATAATCCTCAAAAGGACTGCTTACATCAAATCTATCAATGTGTTCAATGTCTCTGGCAAGGGCCTTAACCTGCTTGGCTTTGTCCTCACTTATATTTGAATATGACACGACTTTCTCAATGAACGTACGAAGCCTTTTGTGTTTGGGGTTTTCTGTCGTATTACTGCTAACCTTTCCAGTCAGCGCCACTATACAGTCGATAGCGTCAGAGTAAGCCATGTTCCTACTGGAAACGATAAGCTTTATCTGTACATCCTTTCTGTTGTCGTTGTTTACTTCCCTGATAAGCCACATCTTCGGATGGAAATTTGCAGTCTTGTTTTGGGGGTCGAATACCTCAAAGATGTTCTTTTCCAATAGTGAGTACACTTTCCTGATGGTCGGTGGAACGTCAATACTTCCTTTGTTACAGAAAATCACCATCTTGTCGCTGTTCTTTAATATGGCTTCAAGCAGCAGGTGTGGAACTTGTATGGCTTTTTCATCCATGTCACCCAGCATCCCGAAGGCCAATTGTGCAGTAAGTAGCGCATCAAAACCAAGGGAATAAGTCGTTCCCACGGCAAAGTCGGTGTGATAGCCCTGCGTTGGTGCTAACAAATCACCGTACAAATGTTCTTGCATTATTCTTTGTGCCATACTCTACTTTGGGTTTCGTATTTCATCAACCATAGTCCTTACAGTATTCCACCTGAACTCGTTATAGGCGGGATCATCTCTATTGATGTCGTGATAAGCTTTATTTCCTATTTTGCTCCTTTCACGCTTGACGCTCCTTTCTCTGCTGGTGACAAGTGCATCAAGGAGGCTCAGTGCATTTATCCCTTCTTCGATTAGCGCTTTATAGCAATTCTCACAGAAGTCTGTCAGCATCGGGTCTTTCTCCCTTGTATAGTCGAAAAGTGACAAATAGGCGGCTTGGTCTTTTATTGTCACTTTGTGAATTTCATACTGCTTTTCAAATGCAAGCTTACATGCCTTTTCACCTTCTTCATTGTTAAAGCTGCAATAATAGGCATGATTAAAGCTCCAGTCCACAAGATTTATCAGTTTTGAGAACAACACAGATTTGTCATATACATCCTTTATGTCTTCATCGAGTCCATCCAGTTGTTCTGAAAGGTCGTAATAGCTTATATTTCCTGTCAGAGTTAGGCTGTCTTTACTTAGCAGATATGCAAGTAGCGTCCCCTTACAATATGGAGATTCAAGTATCTTGTCCTTTACGAATTTTGCTTCTGTAGCTGTCAGTGACAACGGCATGGAAGTTCCGTTCATGAAGTTGTATTGTTCACCAGAGGTGAGTATCAGTTGCTTGTCACCTGTCATTTCTTGTGCATCTTCCGTATTGTCTTCACCCTTCAATCGACGCTTGTTGTGCGGCTCCTCAGCATCGATTTTGCTGATTTCCATAATCAGCTGGTAAATGCTGGTGTCGGGAATCATGCCGTATGTGGCCATTCCGCTCCCATAGATATAGGTCGGGTTATACTTAACGAATTTTGTATAGTCAGACAGTGCATCTTTATATGTGTTGATGCCGGTAATACCTTTCTTTGAACTCCCGTCATCATGTTCTGCCAACTGACGAGTTATTTGTATTTCCCTTTCAATGATGAACCGCTCCACTTCGCGTACACTATTGAATTTCCTGCCGCAGTGGGCAGCATGATAGTATAAAGAGGGCAAGACGGCAAAGTACTTGGCATGATGCTGAAGCGTTGATGTGCCAGGGAACAAGGTGTTGGAAAAGTGGTCACGCACTCTTCCTATCCCCAGTTCCTCAATTGCTCCCGGTTCAGACAGCAGCTGCATCATCTTGGAAATACGTTTTTTCTCTTCTGTATTGAAGTTCACAAATCCCAACTGCATAAGCTATTCCTATTTATATCTGTTAAATGCCTCTTTTCCAAGCTGCCACAAATATTTGTCAATCTGTTTGACAGAGAATACTTGCAACCCATAGAAAGACTTAAAGGACTGGATAATATTGTAATAACTACTGTATTCTTTCAAGTTTGATTCTTTAAAAGCCATGAAGCCATCTCTATTACGGAAGTACTTCAGCAATTTGTTCACGTAATTGTCATAGATAGGATATATATCGGGTCGATGGTGGCTACAGTACTTTGTCGCAAAAGAATAGAAAAAGAACCTTTTGCCGTTTATCTCTATGTTCGCCAAATCCATTACAAGATTCAAGTCGCCAACTGCTAACCTCTCATCAATTTTCTGATTCAGGAAATGCTTTGCGACATTATGAACCTTGAATATGTTCGTGCTATAGAAATCATTCAGTGATGAGCACTTGATCAGTATGTCCGACATGTCTTTATTCTCAGGACAAAGATTGAAGAACAATTTGTCCAAAGCATTCTCCTGATTGACATAATCGGCTAACGTGTTCCATTTCTGTTCATATTCAGCAACCTCCTGGGGTGATGGAACATGGTCTTTTAATATATCTATTTCTTTAGTCATGATAGTTTACAATTCACCTTTGTATGTAATGTCTTTCCAGTGTTTTGAGAACACGGTCTCACAGGCATCATCCAGATATTCCTGAAGGAACTTGAATGGAAAGGGGTATGTCATCAACTCATTCCATCTGCCAAAACCAAATTTCAGCATAGAAGCTATTTCCATTATCTCATTCTCAACTGATTCCGGATTCTCTTGGTTTAAGACAAATATCCTTCGTGCACGAGGCATCTTATCCATTTTGGTGTTCTGCATGATTTGCATGTTCTCGCTATTAGTGCCTGATATATACGAATAGGAACCATTAGCTTCTCCATCAATGCCGTCAGACTTCCACAAGTGGAAGCCGATATAGCCTCGCAGGTATTCATGCGCCACTTTCTTTCGTTTGAACATGGAGATGGTTTCTCCTTCATTTACCACCTTACCGTATCCTTCATCAATCAAGTTGGCATCGAGTATAGGTATCTCTTCTGTATTGATGATCAAATACACGTTGCCGTTTTTCTCCATGGCCATATAATCCCGTCCACCACGAATCTTGTCATAGCCGTTATATCTTAAATTATCGTGGACGAACTGTTCAAACTCTTCTCCTAAGCTGTTTTGAGACAGTCCATATTCCTGTATACTCATAGTGCCATTGATGTTAACGGCTAACGAAGCGCCATGCACGAACCCTTCATTAATCTTGTATCGGAAGAATTTCCAATCGGTCATTAGCTCTGTCAATTCCTTGGGCATTCTTCTGTTGATTAACGAATCTTTTACAAGCAACTCAATAAGGATCCTTCTTGCACTGGCCTTGCTTATCTTGTCTTCCTTCTCATTGTTGTAGAATGTGATATGTTGAAGTGCGTTGCCAGAGTGTGCCATCCTGTATCGGGATTTTGTATAATGGGTATGACTTGCACCATCCTCCTTGGGTTCACACAGTTTTATCAGCATATCATTCCCAGAAGCTTTTCTTGGAAAGCCAAGTTTATCATCCATTATAGAAAGTGCTTCATTCTTGAATTGACTTATCAGTTCTCTTGATGCAGAAGTGCCAAATGGGTCTTCAACTAATATTGTTTTTCCTGACAAATATTCCTTCAGGAATGAGAGCATGTCATCCCCGGTCTTGCATTCGTCATAGTGCAATACCTCAAAATCGCAAAAGTCTATTTCAATGAGACCATCAAAGTCTTCATTTATGGACTGTACTACTTGCCAAATGGCAAACAGTCTTCCGTGGGTATAGTTCTCTTTGTTATATGGCCAATAGGGAACGTTGTTTTTGTTGTCACTGAATCTTTTCTTCTGCACATACAACTCCTTCAAGTTGAAATCTCCATCCTTGAAGTCCTTTATGACTACAGGCTTCACAGATTGCCCTTCCCATAAGCATCCACCGATGTCTTTTCCTACTTTGAAGACGCAGTTTTTGCGTTTCCTTAGTTCATTGTATGAAGATGGATTGGAGAATGATGTGGTCTTGGCGGTAAGATTCATAAATTCATTGACCTCTACTTTCAGACAAACAAGTTCTTGCCTTGATTTGGGGGTGTTGAAATTCTTGTCGTCGCATATGAGTAGTGCTCCATCATTATACATCATCTTATCATTTCTCTTCTTACCGAGCGAGTTGATGGCAAGAGAAGCAACTATCCTTTTTTGAAGAATGTCATCATACTCTTCCAACGTGTCAGGTTTTGAACGGATATGCTCATATGCTCTTAGGCTATTTAAGACCTCACCCTCTTTACCTTTGTCTGTCAGGACAAAGAAGTGAGTCGCAGGATAACGTAATCCTGCCCATCTTGACCTTATGCCAGTTACAGACAGACAAGGTACGTCTGCCAGTTGCTCGTACGCAAGGTTCTTTAGCTCCTTGTCAGTGCCATAGTATGATACGATGGAATATCTCGAAAAGAATGCATTCTTGTCGAGAGTCACGTTGATCTTGTTGGTTGTAAGGGGTAGCCTTTTAATATATTCCTCGTCTAACTTCATACTTTATTTCCATTTACAAGTTTCTGAATACGTTCGATGGCACTTGGAATGATTGTGCCATCCTCATCTATGACTCCATGAATCTCACGTAATTCATCCATTCCAGTTGTGTTCATGTTCAGCATATTAACCGTAATAAGCTCGCATCCCAGCCTTTTGCGTTTGATTTCCCGCTTTTTTGCAGTGGGCATGTCACCTTCTTTATCTTTATGGTCCACTTTGGGATTCATGTTCTTTACGTCAAATGCGATTCTGTAACTACCGTCCTCATTAGTAATAACGAAATCGGCCAGTTCGTAATCTTTTTCTTCCAGATGCTTCACATTCTCTTCTGTACAATCTGTATAATGCAACAAGATTGCCTTGAATGCCTCTTCTCCGATTTCCCCTGCATAGTCTGTGGCAAGTATCTGTGGATGTAGTATCATGCCCTCTTTTTCCCAGGTTGTTGCAAAGCCGTTTCTTTCAAAATGGGATTTGATGACAGGATTCTTCATAAGTACGTCAAGTCTGACGTAGGATGGTGAAATAGGATAGGGGAACGGCTTTCCCTTGCCTTTAGGGCAAGCCCTGAATCTTTCGTCATAGTAATAATTCAATTCACACGCGGTGTTGCGCTTCCAGTCACCATAGCACTTCGGCATAAAAGTCAGTCGCTTGTCACTCTCGTCCAAATCCTCAACAGTGGCGATTACGGGCTTTCGGATGATGGACTGTTTATAACTCTGGTTCATTACCTGACTGATTCTTACATTGTAAGGCACTTCGTTCTCCCCCTCAATGTCATCGTCAAATTCCTCTTCATCCTGCAGGTGAGGGGTATAGCGAAGCGCAATTCTGCGCAGACGGTCCAATTGTGTCTGTGCATAGTTGGCATCATTGCATCGCATGACCTCTTCTGGGTCGATGTCGTCTTCCTTTTTATCTTGATGCGATAAGATGTAGGCTGCCAATGATCGGAATTCCTTCGTGAGCGATTTCTCCATATTTGACGCATCAAAGAACGGTTTCATGGATTCGTCAAAAAGGATGTATGTCGTCTGAGGCTTATTCCTTGTCCTGCATAATCGGCCAATAGCCTGTTCTACTGTCGTTTGTGCCCATGCTGCTTTGTCTTTAACGATTCCGGGATTCTGCTTCTCACCAAACATGAAGTTGCCGGACAATGCATAAAAGAGCCACTGTGCGACATCAGATCTGGAAAGACATCCTCGTTCGAAAAGCATCATTAGGGTAAGCATGGCATTGTAAAGGCTTTTTTCATAAGTCGCCTCATTGCCGTCTTCGTTCATCATAAGGTATGCCGTTGGTGACTGTACATAGATGGCATCCCAGTCCTTCTTAAGCTTTTCTCCTTCGCTTATCCAGTTGTCACCGCTTATGTAATCAAGACCTTCTGGTATCTCATACTGCATGTTGGCACCAGCCTTGAAACTGCCATAGGCTGATATCAGCATCAGTTTAGCATCTTTATCCTTGCTGAGTTCCGATAGGATATTGGACTCCACATCTTCCCAGTCCTTGGAAATACAGATATGTTCATTGACCCAACTTGTCGGAATTTCGTCTTCCAAAGTACAATCCATGTATTTGAAGGTTCCGTCTATCAGACAGCTAAGGACGTTAATCTGATCCTTATCCTTATCTCCTGTACGGTTTTGGAAGTATATCATGCTATGAATGTCATCGTGAGTGATGAACCAATGATATGCTTCTATAAACTGGAAAAGTCTGTATAGTTGGAACATCATGTCATCAAAGTTCTTGGCAGTCTTTTTCAGTCCTCTGTATGTGATTTTGAACCACCTGTCTGCTAGTCGTTCCTCCAATGCTTCAGGAGAGAACATCTGCATGTATCTATCCGGCAACACTATGGCATTCTCTCTCTTGTCCTCATATATATGTTTCTTCAGAGGAACAACTTTTATTTGGTGCTCTAAAGGGTATGTATGATCGACGAGGTTGTCAAATGTCTCACGTTCTTCTTTGGAAAGCACATGAACTTTCTCTCCAAGCGTTTGCTTTAAGTACTTAATATCACAATTACTTACCACAGACCAACTCGAAGCAGTCGCTGAGCATAGAACTATGGAAGTTCCGTCAGTGTTAACGAGATCGATCAGTATCTTTTCAGGAGTCGTTGCAATCTCTCGGCATGACAGCCTGACCCTGTGTTGGTTGTCACGCTCATCAATTTCTTCTTGATAAAGTTGTACTCCTTGGGAATACACAGAGTAATCAGGTAACTTCATTTTACTGTCGCCATCAGTAACAAACAGATTCTTTCTATTAGTCATGAATTCGTTGATCTGCTGTTCAAACTGATATTCCGAAGTGGTCTCAAAACGAGAAAATAAGGTATGTATCTCCCGTTCCAATGTCGGATATCCAAGATAGTGATTTGTCGTGGCGGCATTTGCTGCAATCTCTTTTTCCTCAGCCTCGAACTGTTCTCTGCTTTGCTTCAGGGATTCAGAGATGACCTTCCTGAGCTGTGCCTTAATAGATGTGGTGTTTCCTATGATTAGAGAGAGGAATCTGTCTAACGGAATCACCACTGCATATTCTTTTGTCAGCAGACTGTCATCCTTAGCGTGAACGAGGCTGAAGTGACGGTTGTTTTTCTTATAGCATATATACGAGTGGGTACTGTCCCCCTTTTGGGAAATGTTTAATTTTAGGGCTGGGCCTGAAAAGAATACGCCTCTTCTGTATGTTTCCAGTTCTTCATTATTACCCAAGAAGATATTTTTATAAGGAAGAATGTTGCCAACGGCTTTTTCCCAGTTTGTCTTTGTGATTTCCTTCGCTTTGTTAAGGCATTTTTCCAACAATTCACCGTAATACTCATTGGCAATTTGTTCTGGGTTGTCAATCAAATCCTTGTATTGCAGATAACCATTGTAGCCCTTGGCAAATCTCTTGCTACCTCCAGCATTTTCAATGGATTGGTCAATGATAGCCGTGCGCATAGCTACTGCAGCTTGGTCGGACTCGTCAAAGAGAATAAGAGTCTTTTTGTTCTTTTCCGCAAGATCTTGCAGATAGATTTTCTCTGAAAGGATAGGATCAATCCCATACATAGCTTTATGAACGGTCATTAGAAGTACCTTTTTTCGCCTGTAGTCTACTTGTGGATAAACTTTGACGAGAGACTGGAACCTGCTTAGAATGGTTTCGAGAGATACTTTCTTCAACTGTTTTGTTTTTTCGAGGTGTCGTTTATAGGTGTCGAAAAATCCACGAACAGCCCTGCGAAGTTTGGCTTCCCCCTCGTTAATCTGACTGAGGATGTAGTCGTTCTTATCACTTTCTTCAAGTGTCTTTATTAACCCAGCCAATCCCTCATATATCTTCTTGACCGCATTATAGCTGTATTGTATTTCATTGACCTTGTAATCTGCCTTGTTCTGCTCACCAATCCTGTAGTACATTTCTTCCAGAAACTTCTGGAAATGACCATTTTTGATGGCCTGGGTGATGACTTCGGGATTGTTTTCTATTACCATCTTGTCTGATGGGGATATAAGACTGCTTTCGGTGTTGATGAAACGGTCAATTTCCCTATTCATGCCGTTCACCAACTTGTTCTGGACGCAGAGGATAACAATACGGTCAAACTTTTCAGGATAGTATTCACATGTCAGCTTGCCGATGGTATATGACTTTCCGCCACCTGTAGCAATATCACAGATGTGGAGACCAGGCATCGAATACCCCATGAAGATGTTCTCAACGTGCCTACTTAGTTGCTCTTTATATGTTATCTCCATCTTTTATCAAATATTGTTTTGGGCGCGAAGTTAACTTCGTCTTGTCTCAAATCATGGGACATCCCCAACAATTCTCAGAAACTTCTATTATTTATGAGTAAAGTTGGCACAAAGTTAGCAAAAAACCGTCAAAATGCGGCCAAAACCACGAAAAAGATATAAATTATTAATAGTTTTCTTCGTTTTTTCATGGATAATCAAAGAAAAAACATTAATTTTGCACAATACGCAAAAATTATGGCAATGAAAGAAGACATTAACAGACTGAAAGTTGTTCTCGCTGAACAGAAGCGAACGAACAAGTGGTTAGCAGAGCAATTGGGTAAAGATCCTGCTACTGTTAGCAAGTGGTGCACGAATACTGCACAGCCTGGATTAGAGACACTGCTTGATATAGCACGCTGTCTGAATGTGGACGTGAAAGACCTGCTCTGGTCTTCACAGGGACGATAAACCTTAATAACTATTGATTATGGCAAACTACGCAGCCGGACAAAGAATTACTGTGCGTGGTGAGGATTTCCTTATCACTAACATTGAACGTGACATCAATGATGTTTACTTATTACACGCCACGGGTATCAGTGAGCTGGTCAAAAACCATCATTTCATTTTTGACACAAGCATAGATACGAATATTGAGATTGTCAGCCCTGCCAATACTTTGTTGGTGGCCGACAAAGACCCAAAATGGCGTAAGACACGACTTCTTGTTGAAACAGCAATAAGAAGTAACGCCTTTTTCTCTCATAAGATTACTGTTGCTCAGGGAGGAGCCTATGATATCGCTGAATATCAGATGGAGCCCACCTTGAAAGCAATGGAACTGCCTCGTCCTCGTTTGCTTATCGCAGATGGCGTAGGTCTCGGTAAGACAATCGAGGTAGGCATCTTCTTCAGTGAGATGATTCGTCGTGGTCGTGGCAAGCGAATCCTTGTGTGTGCATTGAAGAGCATCCTTGCTCAGTTCCAGGAAGAAATCTGGAACCGCTTTGCCATTCCTCTCGTCCGTTTGGACAGTGTCGGAGTAGCCAAGATTCAAAGTGAGATTCCCATGAACAAGAATCCATTTGACTATTACGACAAGACCATAATATCCATTGACACGTTGAAAAATAATGGCCGGTTCCGTGCGTGGCTTGAAAAGACCCATTGGGATATTATTGTAATTGACGAATGCCATAAAGTAGCCAATGAGGAAAGCTTGCGTGGTGACTTGGCACAATTCCTTTCACAGAAGTGTGACTCGATGATTCTTACCTCTGCCACACCGCATAATGGCAATGCAGAATCGTTTGCTAATCTCATGCGGATGCTTGATCCTATTTCAATACCCCGTAACGGTGAATACACTGGTGAGGATGTCAAGCCTTATTATGTCCGTCGATTTAAGAAAGATATTGAGGATGCCCAGATTCGTGGACAGTTCCAGGACCGAAAGGTGATCAGCATCCCTGTCAATCTCCATTCTGAAGAGGAACGGTTCCTAAAAGTACAACACACCCAATTTCGTTCTGTTAGCAATGCAGATGGAACAGACCCGTTGTTCGCCCTTTCTCTTTTTAAGAGCTATCTTTCCTCTCCATACGCAGCACAGGCTTCATTGGTGGAGCGTTCAAAGAAAGATGATAGCATAGAGGTGCAGGAGTTGCTTGACTTGGTAAACAGTAATATCAATCTTGGTATTGATACCCGTTATGTCGCTTTTCGAGAGAAGCTGAAAGAGATTTGGAAGAAGAATCCCAAAGAGCGTGTTGTCATTTTCACTGAACGCATTGCCACGATGAAGTTCCTTGAAGAGCAATTGAAGAAGGAATTCCGTCTGAATGATGAACAAGTGAAACGCTTTGATGGCTCGCTCACAGACACTGAACAGGAAGAGATGGTGAATGACTTTGCCAAGGAAGACAGCAAAATCCGCGTCTTCATCTCCAGCGATTCAGGTTCACAAGGAGTCAACCTGCATTATTTCTGTCATATCATGTTCAACTATGATATTCCTTGGAGTCTTATCACCCTTGAACAGCGTAATGGGCGTATCGACCGCTACGGACAGAAACAAACACCCATTATCTACTATCTTGTGGCTCAGGGACAAGACGAAGACCTCCGTACTGATTTCCGAATCATTGATAAGTTGCGCGACAAAGAGCAAGAGGTGCATGACACCCTTGGCGATGCCATGAGTGTGATGGAACTATACAGCAGCAAAAAAGAGGAAGACGAAGTTGCAGAAGCTCTGAAGAAAGGAGATGAGGGCTATATGGAACCTGCTCGTCGCCGCCAGCGTGGAGGATTTCGTCGCCCGGATGTTGTGACAACGACGCCGGCCAAAGAGCATTTATCTGACAAGATATTCGAGCCAAAACTGTCGCTCTATCAGTCTGACGAAGACTTTTATCGCGACCTTTTCAATGAACTGGAGGCCATCGACTCCATCCATCGTGGTGATGTGGTTTGGCAAGATGGGGATGTTCCTTACGTAGAAGTAAAGAACAATGATGAGTTGAAAGACGTGTTGTACGACATGCCTCGTGAGGCTATTCCCACTGACAATATCTTCCGTTTGTGTGCTGACAAGCCTACCTTGAATAATTCGATAGCAGCATCCCGTAAGAGCAAAGATGGCGGCTGGAGCCAGTTCCTTCCGCTCTACGACCTTCATCCTATTATCCAGTACCTGCTGACCAAGTTTACGGCTTCTGTTCCTAAGAATCAGGCTTTTGTTGTGAAAGGTGAGCAGTTACCTAAGGGCATGAGCTATTATCTCTTCTATGGTAGTCAGGCTAACGGATTGGGACAGACTTTGTTGAGTAAGTTCTTTGTTGTACCTCTTGACCCGGATGGTGCACTAAGAGAAATGCCTGTGTCGCTTGATGAGTTCCTTAACAAGTATCACATCACCGAAGGTTATCTGCAAGGAGTCCAAGAGTCGGATGTCGAGATACTGCAACGAAACCTGCCCAGTGCCATCACTCATGGAAACGAGGACTATATGATGCAAAAGAAGTTTGATGTAGCATTGAAGATGGAGACTCAATTGAACGATTACAAGCGAAAGGTCGATAAATGGGCGAATGATGCCGAACATCAACTTTCATTGTTTGAGGGTGAGGATGTCGTTATTACCCGTCGGAACCGAGATAAGCAGATAGAGGAGATTCATACCATCCGTGACGAGTCTGGGCAGTTCTATCAAGATATGTTCACTCTTGACAATGCGGATGCATATATGCGTCTGCTGGCAGTGTTCTATAATTTTTAACTGATAATTCAAGCATAATATGGCTGACAATATAAAATACCGTTTCATCCAGAACGTAGGCGATTATTTCCCTTCAGGCTACTTTGGTGAAGACTTTTTGGAAAAAGTGCAGAAGTGTGCAGGTCTTTCCAATGAGGATATAAAAAATCTTTGTTCTCCCTTTGTTCGGCTTCAGCATGACTATGATGAATTCAAGAATTTCATCATCAATCATAATCCAAGAGTAGAGGATGCCATCAAGAAGACACATGACTTCAACACTCAGCTGTTGAAGATTCTGGGCTATGAGACCGATCATGCTTACCAAGAACACTGTGTAACGGGAGAAGACACTGAACCCATAGAGATGATTCCCGTCCGCCACATCCTCCGTCAGGGTCAGCAGGTGAAGATGTTTGTCATGGAGATGCAACATCTCATTGCTACGGGCGACGAAGAACCGGCTGGTTTGTTTGAACAGCAATATGAAAGTGAGCCAGACCGCAACACGAAGCAACAAAAGTATTCAGCTCGTCAGTGGCGATTTGTCTTCGAATTAGACAAAGAAAAATATAAAATATCTCCGGCGATTATCAACAAGGCTGTAACGCAGATTTTTCTGTTACCGGAAGAGCGCCGTCCACATTTCATTCTGATGCTGGCCGGTAATGTGGTGTTTCTATTTGATAAGGACAAGTGGGCGAGGGGAAGCTATCTGGAGTTCTCCCTCGACGAACTGTTTGCACAGGCACGCGTTTCTGCCTTCCGTAATTACTATGCCCTGTTCCACATGCTCGTCAGCAAGCAGACATTGGCAGCTGATGGTGAGATGGTATTGATGGACACCATTATCGAGGAGAGCTACAAGAATGCCTACGAGGTAACAAAAGATCTGAAGGAAGGAGTTATCTTTGCAGTCGAGACTTTGGCTAATGAAGCACTTTACTATATGAAGGAGGTCGCACACCGTCCTTTTGGTAAATATGACAAGGAGACTGAAACCTATGATGAGACGAATGATGATTTTGAAGCTGAGGTGAAGGATGACTGCTTGACCATTATCTACCGTTTGTTGTTCCTATTCTATGCAGAAAGTCGTGAGGAACTGGAAATTCTGCCCGTGGGTGATGAAGTATATAAACGAGGCTACTCACTTGAATCTCTTCGCGACTTGGAAATGGTACGCCTTAACTCTCAGGAGAGTCGAGACGGTTATTTCTTCGATGACAGCATCCGTCATCTGTTCAGCCTGTTGTCAGATGGCCATAACGCTGGTGTGTCAGGCTTATTCAAGAGCTTCCGTGTTCGTCCCATAGACTCACCGCTGTTCAACGACAAGAATCTTCACCATTTGGGTGAGGTTCGCATCCGTAACATTAAGTGGCAGGAAATCATCAAGGCCCTTTCGCTCTCAAAGAAGAAAAACTATTGCGGTCGTATCAGCTATGCAAATTTAGGTGTGAACCAATTGGGTAGCGTCTATGAGAGTCTGCTTGCATATCGTGGTTTCTATGCTGAGGAAGACTATATTGAGGTACATAAAGCAAATGATCCTTCTGATGGAACCTTCTTGGTTCCTTATAGTCGTATGGGCGACTTTGATATTTCTGAGGTGCTTTGCAACCAAGAAACAGGTGAACCCATTATTCTGCCCAAGGGGACATTCGTTTATCGTCTGAATGGTCGTGACCGTCAGAAGTCAGCAAGTTATTATACGCCTGAAGTGCTTACGCGAAGTACGGTAAAATATACGTTGAAGTCTATCATCGATGATGTGGCAGCCGGTAAGCGCAAGGCTACCGAACTCCTTGAATTGAAAATCCTGGAACCAGCCATGGGAGCTGCTGCCTTCCAAAATGAGGTCATCAACCAACTGGCTGAAGCCTATCTTACTTACCAGCAACAGCAGCAACGCGAGCGTGGATTGAAGAACTGGCGCATACAGCCAGACAAGTATCGTGATGAACTGCAAAAGGTGAAAGCCTTCATCGCTACGCACAATGTCTATGGTGTGGACTTGAACCCGACTGCAATTGAGTTGGGTAAGCTCTCTTTGTGGCTGAATGTGATTCACAAGGATATGGAAACGCCATTCTTTGCCAACCGTTTGGCTGTGGGTAATGCCGTCATCGGAGCTTGGTTGAAGGTCTATAGCCGTCAAGACGTTTATTGCTTAAAAGGTCCGAGAAACAGATTGCTGCCTAATAAGTGGTGGGAAAAGGCTCCACATAAGGTGAAGTTCTTCCAGAACCGTGTCAATCGTTCCGTTAATGATGTCTATCATTTCTTGCTGCCCGATGCCAATATGCTTGGAGTACGCAGTATCAGGGAACAAAAGCAAGCTCATCCTAATGAGTTTCGTCGAATGACCACCATTCTCAGTGATTGGACGGCACCTATCACGGATTATGATTTCAAAACCCTTCAGCGACTGTCAAGTAAGATTGACCTTCTCTTAAAGGAATATTATATCGACCAGCTCTCTATCGACAAATATACCAATAACCGCAATGAGGTTTGGGATGGTATCGAACATGGTGATACCAGTTCGCTTTTCAAAGAAGAAGAACAGGCAGAATCGTATGCAAAAAAACAGCAGCTCTTTGATACTCGTTACCGTCGAGACAATGCCTATCGTAAGTTGAAGCTGGTGATGGACTATTGGTGTGCATTGTGGTTCTGGGAGTATGATGATGCTAATGACCTGCCTACTCGTCAAGAGTACTGGGCCGACATTGAGGCATTGCTCGATGTAGATAATGATAAACTAGATAGGCGTACCCGTCAGGCATTGGAGCGAGCTGGCTCTGACTATGCAGCGGAAGACATGCCTGAGTATGGAACTCGCATGACGGAAGAGGAATCTGAGATTGTCACCAAGACTCAGGAAGAACTGCTGACGGAGTCACATGGCTCATTGACCTTGTTTGCCGAGGATGAACCGCTCCGTCTGAAGATAGCAGATAGGCTGGCAAAGAGATACCGTTTCTTCCACCCGATGTTGGAGTTTATCGAGGTGTTCTGGCTCCGTGATGGATTTGATATAATCTGTGGTAATCCACCATGGGTAATGCTTACATTTGATGAGGTAGGGATTGTTAGTGAAAAGTATCCTGAAGTAGTTATCAGAAAGATCGGCGCTTCAGAGGTGAGTAATCTACGTTCACAATATTTCAAGGAAGATGCTTATCTCGAAAATCTTTATCGCTCTGAGGAAACGGAAATAGCGTGCTCTATTACATTTACAAATGCATATTCCAATTACCCTCTATTGGTTGGACAAAAAGCAAATTTGTATAAGTGCGTTTTGGAAAATAGTTTTTCTCTTCTGTCGGATTCCGGTTATATGGGAATGCTTCACCCTGAGAGCATATACGATGATCCCAAAGGTCAACCTCTTCGTAAAGAAGTGTTCCATCGTTTACGCTATCATTTCCAATACGCGAATGAGATGACCTTGTTTTCAGAAGTTGATCATCATACAAAATATGGTGAACAGATATATGGTGGAAAACAAGAATCTGTTAACTTTATAAGTATTAATAATTTATTCCATCCGAGTACTATAGATGGATGTCTTATACATGATGGTCATGGTCTATGTGGCGGTATAAAAACTATTGACGGAAGATGGAATACAGAGGCTCACAAGGATAGAATTGTTCATTTTGGAGAAGAAGAATTGAAAGTGTTGTCTTTGGCTTTTGAAGATGGCAGCGATTGGTCTTGTACCAAACTAGTTAGTATTCATGCTTCTTCTATTATGCACGTTTTATCTGCATTTGCCAATTTTAAGGGGAATGTTGGAGATATATCACCAGAGCCAATTATTACTGTTGCTTTTGATGAAACAGGATGTTTAAGAAAGGGATATACCAAACGCGATGTATGTGCAACTTCTGGGAACGAACTTATTTATGTCGGCCCCCATGTATTTGTTTGTAACCCTGTTTATAAAACACCAAGAAGAAATTGTGTATTGAATAGCGACTATGACCCTATTGATTTAACAACAATTTCTGATACATATCAACCAAGAACATGCTATATTCCTCTTTTACCTATGGTTCAATATGATGAGCTACAACGAGGTTTTGTTATTGGACAAAATGTAGATGGCAATAACATATATGATAGTTGGCTTCATTATTATAAAGCTGGATTTAGAAGAATGATGGGCGCAACATCTGAACGTTCTTTGTCTGGTGCCATATTACCAGCCAACTATTTACATATAGGGAGCATAAAGTCAATTGTATTCAAAGAATACGATAATCTTGTAGAATTTGTAGGTTTGTCATCGTCTATTGTTTTGGATTTCAAAATTAAAATAATGAATGTAACAGATTTACATAAAGACAGAATAATGCCTTTGCCTCTTGGCATTGACGATAAGTACAAGCCCTCTCTTTTCGCCCGCACCCTCATACTCAACTGCCTTACCACTGCCTATTCCGACCTTTGGGAAGATATGTGGGATGCAGCTTACGATCAGGAGACATGGAGCAAGGACGATACACGTCTGAAGCCATTCTCCATGCTCACCAATAAATGGGAATGGGCAACGCCTCTCCGCAACTACTACGAGCGCAGACAGGCACTTGTGGAGATAGATGTGATTGCTGCAATGGCTCTCGGATTAAGCCTTCAGGATTTGGAGATGATTTATACCATCCAATTCCCCGTGCTCCAACAGAATGAAAATGACACCTGGTATGATGCTGAAGGCAAGATAGTCTTCACCTGTTCAAGAGGCCTCACAGGTGTCGGCCTTGATCGTCCGGCATGGAACGCTATGCGAGGCAACCCTATCATGGACGCCGATGGCACCATCATTGCGTACGAAGGTGCAGAACCGCAATACACCCACATCATCGACCCACGCAAGAGCGAACTCTACGGAGGTCAACAACAAACCTTCATTGCCCCATATAACCGCTGCGACCGCATCGCCGACTACCGCACCGCCTGGGCACATTTCGAAAAGATATTTAACAAATAATAGAAGCAACTATGGCTAAATATAATAGTAAACATGACCTTCTAAAGGCAACTAATGAGGACATCAAGAAGTTTTTCTATGATGCTAAGTTCATGGGTATCTTTGATTATTATATACCAAATGAATTGAAGGATAAGTTTTGTGGGAAAATCACAAACATAACAATTGATGGTGAAAACAATGGTCTTTGTCCTCAGTCACTATATGTTCCACAAAAGTATAGTGATTATGTCAAAGATGGATATTGTGCTTTTACTTGTTATGTTATGTTGCCTCTATTAAGAAGTGACAAACACGCATATAAACTTCAAATTGTTCGCATAAAGAATGTTGTTGTGAAAGAAGTTAAATCCTTTGACAAAACAGAGGAGTCTTTTTTCAAACGCAATCTTCGTTTACGTAACAATCAATTTATAGGTCTATTTACAGAGAATAAAGATGGAAGTTTCACCATTAGAGATATTAGGCGCTCAGATTTTTCAAAATTGATACTTCAAAATGGTAAGGATCAGCAGCCTATAGTATATCATCCAAAGACAAAGAAGCCTGAAGATGGAAAATACTATGAATTTTCTTGGGTACTTAATGGAGCTAACAAAGAACAGTACATTTATTATTTCAAAGTTGACGAGTCCAAGCCAATCAAGGAAATTTCTGCTTTTGAGCTCATTAAACGTCTTAAAGATGACATAATGGGTTACCCTGCTGGTGCCGGTCAGAAGATTGTGAAGATGCTTGATACTCTTAAAAATCAGTTGACGGCAAGCGGAAAGGAAATCTTCATCTATGAGTTGTTACAAAATGCCAATGACTATCCTTATAAAGTCAATGATTCTATTGAGAAAGTAAATGTTGAGTTTCATATAACCCGTGACTCACTTGTATTTATGCATTCGGGGGCAGTCTTCAACGAACGTAATATTGCTGCTATTTGTAGTATAAATGATAAGGAGAAAACAGATAACAAAGAAACGATTGGATATAAGGGAATTGGTTTTAAAACCGTTTTCCTAGACAACAATTACGTGTATTTGCAAACTGGTGACTTTTCTTTTCGTTTCGACAGGGAAGAATCAAGGGATATCGTGGATACACCATGGCAAATCCTTCCAATCTGGACTAACTACAATGAGCTGACTCCATCTGAGAAGTATGTCTTTACAAATGCAGATAAGCAATTCCGTGTAAAATTTTCACTGCGTCCTACCAATATTGGAACACTTCGTGGTTATGGACAAAATTATGTGCAAATGTTTAAGGATGTGTTTAAGAATGAAAGAGTCATCCTCTTTATTCCTAATCTTTCATCTGTTAAAGTATATTATAACGAATCCTCCGAACCGGACATAGTTTGCAATTGTGATAACGAGCATTGGCAAGTAAATCATTTTAGGGATGATGTACCACCAGAGATAACTGAATCAATTAATGCTGACATTGATAAACAAGAAGATGTTGGTGCGCTAAAGATTCCAACTAAATATTATGACTTTACAAAGACGAAAGTGTCTTTTGCTTGCGAAATAGATGGAGTACAATTGAAAGAGGTTGAAGATACTCTTATATATTGTTACTTACCTACCAAGGCAAAATGGGGCTTTAAGTTTTTGATGAATACAGACATGATACCTACTGGGCCTCGAGACGATGTCGTTATTGATTTTGAAGATCAAATCAATATAAATGCTGAAATCTCAGAGATTGCAGGAAAAAAGTTTTTTGATTGGATTAAATGCTTGTGTGCAATGAAAAAATACAAGCTTAATTCTATCTTTAACCTAATACCAGTATTTGATACCTGTATAAAAGAACATGGGAAATACAGGAGGCTTATAGAGAGGTTTAAGATTGGATTTGATTCCAAGATAGAAGATGAGACCTTTATTCCTATTGCTGCGGATGTATATGCTAAGGTTTGTGATACAATCTTAGATGAAACTGGTCTGATGTCAGCAGGGATAATGTCTGATGTTGATTTCATTAAGTATACTGGTTTTACTTCCTCCTTGCCAATGATGGTACTCAGAAGTGACAGGGAATTCAAATCGTTTTTGCGGAGGTATTTAAAACAATTAGAGTGTGAAAAGAATATTTGGGATTTTGATGATTTGAAAGAGATTTGTTCAAATCAACATTTTCAAGAATGGATCGCTAATCAAGATAATAACAATAAATTCCTTGCGTTTCTTCTTAAGAAAGATAAACTTAAAGACTTTCTTGATGAAAGAATTTTTATCGCAGAAGGGAGTGGAAAGTTACATGCTGCCAATGAGCTTTTTTACAATATCGATTTATATCTTCATGATATACAACCTTTTGCTGATAAATTCAACTATTTATCTTTGGCAACCAGAACATTCTTTAAGGATAATGCATCATGGGATGAAGCAATAAAAGGCGCATTTGCTGAATTCAACTGTTCTAGTTTTGTCAACGAAGTCCTCCTTTCTAAGGATAACATAGAAGCGACAAAGAATAAATTGAAAATTAAGTCCACATCTGTTCATTTCTACAATTTTATGGCTACATATGTGGGATTTAGTACCAGTTATCTCAACTTGCCATTTATTGACGAAAATGACACAGTAATTGATAACTTTAAGGACAAGTTTGTGTTCCTACCTGCGCCTAATGGACATGAAGTGTGTTCATCTCAATGGCTTAATTCAATTAGTATATCATTCTTATCAGATAAGTATTCTGAGACGACAAGAAAGTATTTTAGCAGTCATTTTGGTGTTAAAACATTTTCTGATTCAGTGATAATTAATGAAATCGTTTTGTCAGATGACTATATCGAAGTACTTGTAGGAGCAATTAACAATGACATTACCGTCAATATGAACTTTATTGAGTATATATTTACTCATAAAGATGATATTCAAGGAATAGAAATTGGCACTGATGAAGAAAAGACAATTAACTACAAACGCTTCACAGATTATGGCTTGTTCTTTATAAACGGAAACAAAAAACAGAAGTACCTTAAAGCTTCTGATGAGAGTGCTTTTGTAGCTATCAAGAAGGAGTATTTAGATTATGGATGGTTTGACAATAGTTGGGCTTATTCAATTTCAGATAATTATTATCCTTCAAAAAGTCAAAAAGATTCTAAAGAGTTTGATGTTTTTTTAAAGAAATATTTTGGTCTTTCAGACATGAATGATGCAAGATTCAAAAACATAGCAAAGAACCATGTTGACGAAATAAGCAAGATAATAGAAACAGACGAAAAGTTAAACTTGTCATTTTGGACCTTTTTAGCAAAATTCCAGTGGACAGATAATAGCAAAGACATCGAGGTTTTCAAATCTCTTCCGGTAATGGATATTGATGGTAATTTTATAACAGATATTACTAATTATACGAATCTTTATTATTTTGAAAAAGAATTATCTGAAATATGCAATAGCAATTGGATGACCAGTGGTCTTATAACGATTCTATCTCCACAATATGACTCAATTACCAATGTTTCAGCTCTGTTTAATCTATTTGGTTTTAAAATATATGAGCCACAAAAATTTGCAACCTTTTTTGAGGATGTAATTGTGAATCAAGACATTCCGAAATCAATACCATCGGAAGTGTCTTCTACAAATTATAGTGTGACCTTAGACACAGAAGAAAAATGTATGAACTTCCATTTGTATATGTCTAGAAAATATACTCTATTGAATGACATAGACAAAGCTCTGCTGAAGGGGACTCCCGTTTATGTATATGGCAGAGATAAGAAACGTAGGCTGGAAATAGGATGCGGTTCGTATATTCTTTCAGATGATAAGTTCGGCGTATTAGAACAATGTTCTGCCTGTCTCTTGCCAGAGATAAATGCATTAGATTCTTCATTCGTCAATGAAGAAAGTCTTCCGTACTGGGAAGATGTTATGGGATGCGTGACAATAGATGACGAGATTCTATGTCAGTGGATAGAACAAAACTCAGAAGTCATCAGTCAAACACTTCAAGTTATCAATCAAAACATTATCTTCTGGACCTGGCTATATGATTCAGGAATAAGTTCAATATCTAAAATTGGCAAATTAAAGTGTCTCCCAGTTGTCACTTTTATGTCAAGGAATGATAACAACAAGGAAGAAAACCAAGCCGTTGTCTCGTTGAGCACAGCAGAAGCATACATGTCTAATTCTTACATGGGGCAGGCACAGATAGAGGATTTTGCGAGGAAGCATGGAAAGAAGAATTTTATAAGTTCAATATATATTAGAGAAGGCGACAATATTGAAGAGTGGAGACGCTTCTTCAAAAATCTTGGCGTGAAAGATGATGTTAAAGATGTTATTTATAGTATTATTATGAATGACCTGCCAACTTTGCAAGACAAGGGGTTCCCATGGGTATTGGTAGATCAATATAGCAAAGAACTGGCAGATACAGAAAAGTTTAAGGAGTTGGTTCCAAAATTGATACAACTTCAGGTTGAGACGACTACTGCAGGAGTTTATGTGCCGATAGCAAATGCTCTTAGAATAACAGTCGATGACTATTCTACAAAAGAGCCATTCAAAATGGTCAAATTAGATGGAGAAATCTCTCGTGACTATTATGAAAATGAAAATGTAAAGAATCTCATTAATAAGATTGCTGAAGAAGCAAAAACAAAGAAAATAGCAGAACTACAACAATGGCAGACTGCTAAGGTAAATCGTTTTCTGATTCTGCAAGACACTTTATCCTTTGATGATTTTAAAGACATGCATTTATCTTTTATAAAAGAATTATTTGGCTATACCGAATTTCTTGAAAGGAATAAGATAAAGTTGTATGATCGAGAGTGGAAATTATCTAAATCAGAAGAATTGTATTTGGGATCCAAATATGAATGTAAATGTGATTTTGAAAGATTCGGAATATCTAAGACATTTGTCAATGATGAATATTTGAAGTTGGGCAAGGTCAATGAATGTTCCAGAGTATTGAGGTCAATTGGCTGCCAAGATAGATTTAAAGAGAATGATATAGAAAACTTAACAGATAAGAATTTCTCAATTTACTTCTGGTGTAAATATGTTGGGGCAAAAGATATAACTATTATTGGGTCTGTAAATTCTTGGGTAAAAGATGGAAAGTTCAATGATATTGCATGTATACCACCTGAAAGTGGTGAGATGAAAAAAGCATGTGAATTGTACTCTTCTGCCTTGTCGGATTACATGAAGTATATTCCCAATTTCAAAGAAAAGATAATAGACCAGAAGATGCAATTTACAGATCCATTAATCGAACTGTGTAAGCAGTGCCTGGATCGGTTATCTATAAGCGATACTATAAATTTCCTTATTAATTCCAAGCCCAAAAATGCAAATAGAATTTCTGCATTACAATGGCTTCTTGATGACAACTCTGAAGAAAAGGCAACATGGTTAACAACCTATATCACACATGAAAATGCACTTTGGCTTAATGGCCAAGGAAATCCTTCTCATGTATCATCACTATTAGCTATTGATCCAAACAAGTGTAATCAAGCATACGTATTCAAATCTTCCCCAAGGGTAATTGATATTTCCTATTTCCCACAGGGCAAGGAACTTGATGTATGTAAGATGTTTAAAATACCAGTATTCTCAGATGACGATTTAGTGCCAAAACCAGTGACTACTATAGATAGTGGCCAAACCTTAACAGTTTCAAAAGAGATTATTAGGCGCTTGCTACTCATAATTGCATACAGATATAGATTTTACTGGTCTGATATGTTCAACCAGATGAAGCAAAAGATGCAAGATGTTAAATTTATGCTCTGTGAATCAATTAGCTATGGTTACAATGATTTGTCCATAGACAATGAAGATTTTTATTTTGACCCAAACAAGAAAATATTCTATTATGTAGACAGTTGGCAAGATAAAAAAGTTTATGAGTCTTTTATCGGCAAACTCTGTGATTATTTAGCTATGGATTTGGATTATCGTGAGTGCAAAGGGAAATTGGATGAAAACTTCAATGGAAAGAAAGTCGCGAATTATCTAAACCAGAATTGTAGATATCTTTATAATGATGAAGAATTCATTTCTGTAATTAAGCAATATTGGAATGACATTGTTCCTCTCCTTGACATTAAGGTAGTGGAAGAGCCAGAAATGGATGACGATGAAGTTGTTGAAGAGATTAAGCAAGAGAAGTATTACGAAGAAGAATTGAACGTAGAGCTGCAGGAAGAACAAGAAGAGATCTCTGAACAACAAGAAGAGCAAAGTTCAGAAGATTCTCAAACAGATTCAATTCAAAAGAACAGTCAATCGGCAGATTCTTCAAATACATCATCTTCTCATGGTGCAAGCAGTACCTCTCATTCTGAACAGCCAACAGAATCGACTTCAGAAAACGATGAGTCACAAAAGACAGTTGAAGAACAGAAAACAGCTACAGACAATAAAGATACAAAGAGAAAAGAATCAACTGAAAATAAACAATCAGAGAGGAAGAAAAGTGAGAACAAGGATTCAGGTTCAAATTCTTCTCGTCAAAGCAGTTCTTCTTCGCAACGGCAGAGGACGTCAAAATATGAGCCGAAAACACCTACAGAAGAAGAGATTAGAAGGTTTAAGTATCAGTCATCGACTAAGACCTTCTCAACTGAAGACATGCAGGACAATGAATATGAAGCTCTGAATAAGATCTTGGGAGAAGGTCTATCTCCAGAAGAAATTGTAACGGAGAACTATCTCGCACAATTAAGATTCTGGAATAGTCTGAAGGAAAACGACATGGCTCCTGCAGAAGTTACATTGGAGGACTTTGTGCGTGACAATAAGGACGGCGACTATGAATTAACAAATGGCAAATACGTTCATAGATGCAGCGCTAGAGGCGGTATATTACACATATCACCTTCCATTTGGAATATGGTTACTGATGACAGATGCATCATTTGTGTATTTGTTGGTGCTAAGGTCAATGAGTTCTTCTATATTCACAACAAGAAAGAACTTCTTGATTGGATAGCTGAAGATGCTATTGTGATAAAACTTACGGGTTCAGAAAAGGTAGAAGCAGTAAACAAGTTGTATTCAGAAATCTTAATGGATAAAGGTACTGCTTACACTTTGATTCGCGTAGCATATAACGAATCATACAAATCACTATTCTCAGACATGGAGAGTAATGATTTTAACCAAACGAACTTTAATGATGACGATTATGGAGACTAATAAGATACAAAACTATCAGTATTTCTTTGGCGACCAAGTAAGAGAAATCGAACTGGAACAAAGGACTTTGGTTAAGTCACCAATAAATCAGCTCGTTAAAAAGGAAGAGTTGACTTTTGGTTATGTTGACCATGTAGATGTGACAAGAGGACATGTGGTGTTCAAATTTCCCAAAAATAGAGCACCACGTCTAAAGGTTTTGCGCTCTCTGACTATCATTTCTAAAAATGCTTGGGCTGAACTTGGGCGACCGACTTCTTCATGGCATATTCCTTTTCTTGATTTCATGAAGAATACCCAATATCATTCTCCAAATTCGGATGTATTACCCTTATATTACACCAAAAGAGGGAATTCGGATTATGATTATGTAGGATGCTCGTCTATCAGTCTTACGTTGTTTGACCTATTTAAAAGGAAATGTGAGGAAGGGAAATCACTAACAGTACTGTTCTTCATGCCTTTCCCGCCAGTTAATTACCTGAATAACCTAAGTAACTATATGGAGATGTTTCCTTCTCCCGATTTGCTTATTGAGCCCAAAATAGAATATAAAGATTGGCATCCTCAGGAGCTTTCATTCGATGAAAACCATCCGAACGCTATTTCTGAAACTATTGCTGAGACATTGCATAACGAGCATTGTTGTGTTGTGCAAGGCCCTCCGGGAGTAGGTAAAAGTTACACTATTGCATCCATAATAGCAAAATACTTGGATGCTGGTAAAACGGTTTGCGCTACGACGATGGCAAACAAAGGTCTTATAGAACTGGTCAAACAAGAACCACTGGAAGCGTACGTTAAGCAGAATCGTGTGTCAAAAACGAACTTGTCTGCTGATGAGAGAAATGCAGTACCAGGGCTTAAGCCAGCGACAAGTACGTTAGCAGTACCTGCCGGTGAACTACTCTGTTCAACCAATTATGTTTTATCTTATGCATTCGACAAAAAACGAATTGCAGAAAATGGAACACCTGCATACGATCTTATTGTAATAGAAGAAGCTTCACAGGCATTTCTTACTGCAATCATTGCATTTAAGTCTTTGGCTAAAGACTGTCTGATTGTTGGTGATCCCATGCAGCTACCTCCTATTATTGCAAGTCCCCAAAAGAACATCTATAAAACTTGGAATGCTAATACTCAGGTGGAAGGATTACAGACATTTGCCCTTGGAACTGATGTAAAAGCTTACAGAATAGTAACTACCTTCCGCTTGCCAGCTGCCACTGCAAACCTGACTGCATTCTTCTATGGGAATCGCTTCTGGTCTGTGCAAAAGGATAAAGTTGATTTCAGTGAATGTTCAAGTACCTATTTTCCTAAAGATGGTGGCATTCTTTATTACTACACAAAAGATTATACCAATGGAGTCCTTTCCAATACATGCATTGGTGTTATAAGCAATATCATTGGCCAAATAGAGCGTTATTATCCAGAACGATCTTTGGCGATAATATCTCCTTTTAAGGAATCTGTTCGCCAATTACAAAAGAGATTTTTGACTGATACGGCAATTGAAGACTTAACAGTTGAAACGATTGACAGAATTCAGGGTATGACAGTCGATTATGCCATACTGTATCTTCCTGGGCGGCACATCGGTTTTGCCTTGGAAGAACGAAGATTTAATGTGGCCACAAGTCGTTCGAGAAGTACTACTCTCATCATTACGGACGTTCCATTAACAAACCTCCCTGTCGTGTCACCGCATGTTTTGGCATTTCTTAATAATTGTAGTCATATAGGAGAGAGTTCTTCAGGAATGTCACAGACGGATATGTCATTTATGGAAGACATCTTATGTAAAAATGACATAAAAGCCCTTTATCCAGGCATGGAGTCAATAGTTGAGCAGTTATTAGACAATAATATTCCATTCAGCCATGAAGGGAATGTTGACCTCATGGATAAGGACGGTGTCGTAATTGCTTCAGCAGGGATGCTATTGGAAGAATACAAAATAGTCATTGATCCTGTTGATGATGACTCAAAGAAAATCTTTGAAAGGGCAGGATATAGGGTTGTTTCTTCAGATGAATTTAGTGTTGAACTTGTAAAAAGATAAAATATGTTACCACTCCAACAGGCACGTGAGGTACGTGATTCTATCATAGAGTATATTAAGGCGACCTTCAAGTTCAAGGAGAAGGATGTCAGTGATGCATTCTATCGCTTTATCGAGGACAAAGAAGATGGATTGTTCAAAGGACCATATATTTCATTGAAAACGCCCTTTGTATCAGCAACGGAGGAAGAAAGCAAGAATATTCCTCTGGATATAGCACCTAGCTTCCCTCCTTATAAGCACCAGTTGCAAGCGTTCAACCAACTAACCATGAAGAATGGGCACCAACCTGAGCCAACGTTGCTCACTACGGGAACAGGTTCGGGAAAGACCGAGTGTTTCCTTTATCCAATACTCGACTATTGCTATAACTGCAACAAGTATGAGAGACAGGTTGGCGTGAAAGTTATCATCATGTATCCGATGAATGCTCTTGCCAGCGACCAGGCAAAACGTCTTGCTGAAACCATCTGGAATGACGAACGTCTGAAAGGCAAGGTGACTGCCGGGCTGTTTGTCGGAGAGGGTACAGATCCCAAAAATTATCCTCGTGACATGGGTGAAGACCATATCATCGAGAATCGTGATGCCATTCTTGATACCGTACCTGATATCTTGCTGACCAATTTTAAGATGCTTGATTACGGTCTGATGAGGCAGAGATTCAGCACTCTCTGGAGAGGCAATATCAATTCTGAGACCAAGACATTGCGATTTATTGTCTTGGATGAGTTGCATACATACGATGGTGCGCAAGGTACCGATGTCGCAAATCTGATTCGTCGTTTAAAGCTGAAGCTGAATATGTTGAAAGGTATGCTTTGTCCGATTGGCACATCCGCTACAATAGGGAATGGTCCAGACAGCAAAAAACGTTTGTGTGAATACGCTTCAGACGTGTTCGGTGAGACATTCAAGGAAGAGCATGTGATAGAAGAACATCGTATACCTGTTGATGAATACGTTCATGTAACAAATACAAACCTGCCCGATTCAAAACTGATCAAAAGTTGCGAGTTTGGTTCTAATGATAGTGTTAATAGTTACATTAAGCGGCTGTGCAAGGTCTGGTTGAAGAATTCTTCCATCTCACCAATAGAAGCTGGCAGTGAGCTGCGCAGTATGGGTGTCGTAAAGTCGTTGCTGGATATTCTGAATAAGGGTATTCTCTCACTTGATGAGATACAGAAGAAGCTTATCGATCAAGATGTAAGTTTCCGTAAATTGTATCTCCAGGATGGAGAGAAAACTTGTATGTTAGTACTGGAAAATCTGCTGGCACTTATTGCATACGCCAAGCGTCCCCTTAATGATACTAATAAGCTTATCCCCATGCTCTATCTGCAAGTGCAGTTATGGCAACGCGAATTGAGCGGTATCTTGCGCTATTTCCAGAAGGAACCGGAATTCACGTGGCGACATAGTTTGAATAAAGATGAAGACCGAGTGGCACTTCCCATGTATTTCTGCCGTGAATGCGGTGCGAGTGGTTGGATAACCCGCCGGTTGGCTACGGATGACTGTTATTGTTCTGACATTTCGACAATCAACAAGGCCTTCATGGATAAGGAGAAAGAGGTGAGGTTGCTGAATATAGAGTCAAAGAAACATGAGGCTATTGATGAATATGTCAATGAGAATGCCATAAACGTCACCCATCATGTGTGTATGAAGGACTTGCGCGAAGCAAGTGTTAGTGACAGTGATACGCTTCGTGTACGTGTGTGCAGTAGGACAACTTCGACAAGAGGTGGCAACCAACGATTTGCTTCATACTGTCCAGAATGTAATAGCGATTCAATCTGCCAGATAGGTGGACGAACCTCAACTTTGTCGAGTGTAGCCATCAGCCAGGTATTGTCGAGTGACTTTGACCATGCTGATGAGAAGGAGAGAAAAATCCTGGTGTTCAACAACAGCGTGCAGGATGCCGCTCATCAGGCTGGCTTCTATGAGGCGCGGACGTTCCGTTTCTTGTTCCGTCAGTCAATGCAGCAATATATCAATACGCTGGACCAACCTGTCAACATCGAGGAACTACAACGGGGCTTCAAGGAATATTGGAAAGCCAAGCTTTCCGAAGAAGACTATTATCATCGTTTCCTTCCTGCAGATTTGGCATCGCATATTGATTTACGGCATAACTACCGTGAAGGAAGTAGCTTTATGCAGACGTTCAAGGATGAGTTTGACCTGAGGGTAGACTGGGAGATTGTCAGTGAACTTGGCCTGGCATCACAACTGGGTCGTACACTTGAAAAAACAGGCTCTTCTGCTACATTCTTCAAAAGCGAGGATATAGGGAAAGTCTATGACCTCATGAAAGATTATCTCGTAGAGAATAATCTTGCTTATGTTGCAGAGGACGAGAGAGCTTTCCGGCATTATGTGTATGGCATTTTGCAGCGCATGAGACGACACGGCGCTGTTGATCATCCCTATCTGGATAAGTATAGGAAAGAGAAACTTACATCATATGCCCTTAACTGGCAGTATGATTCTCGCCATTTCCTGAACAGGAAGTTTGGTGGAAGTGTACGTTTCCCTAAACTGATTGGTGTCAATTTTCAAGCCACAAATGACGACATGCTTGATATGGCGGTGTTGAGAAGGGAAAAGCCCAACTGGTTCACCCAATATTATATGCGCTATTTCAATACCTTGCCAATAGAGCGGAATCCTATGCTGTTTAATGACTTCATACGGAAACTATTCACTACGATGGAGGAGGTTGGTATTGTTAATAAAGCGTCTGAAGGCGGCGGTAACTATGTCATTAATCCTGACCATATTTTGGTAAGCAAGCATGTAAAGCATATCAAGTGCAGTAATTGTCAGTCGACGTTATATGTGGCTAAGAGTGATGAACTTGCAGAAGATACACTTTGTCTGGATTACAAGTGTGCTGGTACTTATTCAGAGGAAATTAACCCGGAGCTGAATTACTATCAGCAAGTATACAATCGTCATTTGTCCCCCCGTGTATATGCCCGTGAGCATACAGGACTTTTGGAACGAGGCGACAGGGAGAAACTTGAAAAGGATTTCAAGGAACACCCGTATTCTAATTCTGTCAATGTGCTGACTGCCACGTCAACACTTGAAATGGGTATTGACATAGGCGACCTTAATGTGATGGGTAATGCTAATGTACCACCTAAGCCTAGTAACTTCCTGCAACGTGTGGGACGTGCTGGTCGTAAGGAAGGTTCTGCTTTAGTCCTGAACTATGCTCATTCGGGAGAACCCCACGACATGTACTATTTCAACTATCCAGATGAGATGATGGAGGGAGAGGTGAATACTCCTGGTTGTTTCCTTGAAGCTAAGGATATTCTGCGTCGCCACTTCTTTGCTTATTGCATAGATACATGGATTAGCAGTAGCTCGGAAAACACGCTCCCGTCAAGTATCAGAGATTTGAAGCTAACGGAAGGAGGAATGTCGTCAGAAGGTTTTGTAATTAACCGTATCATTGCTTTTATCAAGGCAAATAAGAATACATTGAAAGCACGGTTTACAGAGCAGTATGACGAGAAGACTCTTCCTACATTAGAGAGGTTGGCAGACTCGCTTGATGATGAGTCTTTCTATCAGAATATTATCAAAGAGTTCCGCTCGCTGACAGACAGACTGTATGGACTTGGGGAAGAGTTGAACGATTACAAGCAGCAAGAGGAAAGGTTGCAACCCAATGACCCTGCAAAGGAAGCCATCAGAGACTTTATAAAGGCTTGTAAAAAGCAATACGCCAATATACAAGGCGAGAGTCTTATTGAGTTTATGACAAACTGTGGATTGTTGCCTAACTATGCATTCCCAGAAACAGGAGTGAAACTTCAGGCCAGCGTCTATTCCTCACAAGAGAAGGAAGACAAGAAAAACAATGTGGCAGAGCCGAAGGTTATAGAACTGACACGTTCAGCCTCTCAGGGAATCAAGGAGTTGGCTCCTGGTAATAAGTTCTGTACGCAGAAGTTCCAATTGGAAGTCAGTGGCATACCAACATTCGACTGGAAAGACAACCTCGTGACAATGAGATATTGTTCAAAATGTGATTGCCTGGCAGAAAAAGGAACACAAGAGTATTCTGAAGCAGCTTGTCCCAAGTGTGGTGATCCTTCTTGGGGAGTCAATCAGCATCACTATCTCAGGTTTACCAATGCGAGAAGTGCTATGTTTAAGGTGGATGCTGTTCTCGATGATTCCAATGAGGAAAGAACAAAAGAGAAATTTATCGTTAAGAAGCATTTTATGTTCCATCACAAAGGAATCGTTTCTTCTTTTGCTATGAAGAATATCGGTTTCGGAATAGAGTTCTGCAATAATATGGATCTCTATGAAGCCAACTATGGAATGCAGATGCAGTCGGGAACAAAAGTGGAGGTAGATAATGAGGGTATCATTCCTGAGAATGGATTCGTTACATGCCGCTATTGTGGAAAGTCCACTCCATTACTATCGAAGACCAATAAAGATCACCAGCCTGTGGAACAGCACTATAGGTTCTGTAATCACAAGGACGTTACTTTTGCGAATGACAGGAATGGAGAGGTTTTTGAGCAGCTATACTTATATCGTCATATGCAGACAGAAGCCATCAAAATCCTGCTGCCTATTCAGATAATGGACGCAAAGGCATCGGTAGAGATGTTCAAGTCTGGAATAGAATTGGGTATGAAAGAGTATTATCATTCCTCGCCAGAGCATATCCGCATTGATTCATATACAGAAGTGAATCAGGCAACTGGACAGAAAGATTATTATCTTGTGATGTATGATACTATTCCTGGCGGCACAGGTTATCTGGCAAAACTGTACAACACCCAAGAATTTTCCAAATTGCTTCAGGACGCTTATGACAATATCAAGGAGTGCAAATGTCAATTAGAAGGTAAGGATGGTTGCTACCACTGTATATTGACATACGGCAACCAATATAGCCGCGATGCTTTCAGCAGAGAGCGAGCAGAAGTCATGTTCGGCAAGCTTGTAGATGGAGCGAACACATGGGAAAGGATTGATGGTTCAGTCGGTACTATTGCACAAGCAGGAGCAGCTGAAGACAGTGAGCTGGAACTGAAATTTATCCGTGCCCTACAGACAATGGCAAAGAATAACAATTGGGAATTCGAGAAAGTTCCTGATGATGATTCCTATCATTATGAACTTCATATAATTGACGATAGAGATAATACAGAATTACGCTATAGCATCAGACCACAATTTGAATTAACGATGGCGTATGGGGTAAGACATATAACTATTCCTGATTTCCAGATTATGTGCACGTATGCCAAGATAGGAGGCATAGAGATAGAGGACTTTATGAAGATTCCTTGGTGGTCTGTGTACTTGGATGGTTATAAGTACCATGCTTGTGACCCGAATATGAGGTTCTATAGTGATTTAGAGAAGCGTGAGGGTATCAAGCAAGCCAAACCCCAGCGTATGTTTTCATGGACAATCACATGGGAGGATATCCAGCTCTTTGAGGCAGAAAAGGATGATGAACTTGGTCTCAATTCTGTTTCCAGATTGGGACAGCTGTTGGAGAAAGCACAGTTGGGGACAATCAAAGAAGATTGTTTTTGGTGCATCAATGATGTTCCGAACTTCTTCCCGAATAGAGCTGCTTTTTATGATGGCTCTATTCAGCTGGATAATAACTGTGACGAGAACTTGACTGACACATCTTCAGATGATGAAGTGGATCAGGCTTTCAGCAACGCGGTTAAATATGAGATACATCTACATAAGGGATTAAGGGAACTCGACAAGGACGAATGGGTTTCGTTCTGGCGGAGGTACAACCTTATCCAATTCTGGTCAGCCGGTTCCAATGAGGAAGCAGATGGAGTAGTAACTGAAGCAGTTGTTAACCGAGAAGAAATCAAAGAACTCTATCCTGGTATGGAAGATATCGTTGATATTTTACTTGACAACAATGTGCCTTTCAGCCATGAAGGTATCTTTGAGCTCACTAATGCTGATAATGAGGTAATTGCAAGTGCTGCAATGATCATTGATAATCCAAAGATAGCCATTGATCCATTTGATACCAATGATTCATCTGTTTTTGAACAGAACGGCTATATGGTGATTGCCCAGGAAGACTTTAATGAAGAATTAATAAAATAACAATATAACTATGAGACTGTTCTTATCAGAAACATTCTTCGATGCAGTTTTCAAACTTCCGAAGAAGACACAAGACAAAGTGGTTGCTTTCCAAAAGAAATTCCGCGAGAACCCAGCATCTCCAGGAATACATCTGGAACCGATTGCACAGTTCAAAAACTCTACCATGCGTACTGCTCGCGTGGATGACAACTATCGGGTTGTTATTGGTATGCTCGATGGCAATACGTATTCTCTACTGTATGTTGCAGACCATGAAGAAGCATACAGATGGGGCATGAGCAAAAAGTTTGTTTGGAATGAACATACACAGGCATGCCAGTTGGTGAATGTGGAAGAGAAGGAGGAAACCAAATCTCCGATAGCTCCCGTAGTTGAAACTTCGACTTTCTTTACTGGCGTTCCAGAAGAGAAACTGCTGAAGATAGGTGTTCCACAAGAGGCGATAGGTCGAGTGATGAGCATTAAGAATCTAAATGACCTTGATGCCTTAGAGCCTATATTGCCCTTGGATGCATACGAAAATATCTTCAATATCATGGACGGAGAGAATATAGATGCCGTCATCAGTACTATAGAGGAAGGACAAGCTCATGATAATGAAGATAAGCTTCTCAGTGACAATAACAAACGGAGGTTCGTTGAAATTACTGATGATGATGCACTTCAGCGTATCATCGAGCAAGGAATGGATAAATGGCAGATATTCCTGCATCCATCTCAAAGGAAGCTTGTCGATGCTGAATATAAGGGGACGATGAAGGTCAGTGGTGGTGCCGGTACTGGTAAGACCATTGCCGCCATTCATCGTTTGAAATATCTCTGCCAAAATCCTGATGCTCACGTTCTCTTTACGACATACACGAGAACGTTAAGCGTCAATCTTGCCGATTCTATAGCAAAATTGGATGTGCCAGTACAAAAGTATAAGCTGAACAATATCGACAGCGTGTTGCTTGATGTTGTTAAGGCATATAAGATAAAGGATGGTTATAAAGTTCTGGACTATAGTGGTGATGAAGAATCTCTGAAATTATGGCGTGAAGTTCTTGAAACCGAAGTGACAGAGTTTGACGAACAGTTCCTCTATGATGAGTACATCGATGTTATTGTATATTATGGCAACAAGGATGTGAAGCAATATATGATGCAGCCGCGTGTTGGCCGTACAAGGGCGTTAAGCCGTAAGCAACGGGTTGATATTTGGAAACTTGTAGAGAAATATGTGGCTCTTAAACAGGAACGTAGGGTTGTTGACAGGCTTGAACTTTTCAATGAAGCGACCAACTATCTCAATGATAATGATATTCATCCATATACAAACGTCATTGCGGACGAATTCCAGGACTTCTCAAATCCTGAACTTAAATTCCTTCGTGCATTAGTTGCTGAGGGTAAGAATGACCTGTTCCTTGTTGGAGACCCTATACAGCGTATTTATTCAGGACGGAAGATGAATTTCGGTGCTGCGGGTATCAATGTTAGAGGTGTGAGAAGTCGCAAACTCAAAATCAATTATCGTACTACTGAGCCTATTAGAAGGATGGCTGTTGGGGTAATTAAGGGTGTTGATTATGACGATATGGACGGTGGCAAGGAATCCACAAATGGATATGTCTCTCTCATTCACGATGGTGTCGCTCCACAATACAAGATGGTCAGTGATGCCAACGCTGAGGTGGATCAGGTCATGGAATGGTTGGAAGAATGTCAGGCTAATGACATTAAGCTATCGGAGATTTGCATCGCAGCTCCAAGCATGCAACTCCTAAAGAATATCCAAAGCCGTCTTCACCGTGATGGCAAAGAGTATCGTGTGCTTAAAGGAGCACAGAAGCAAGGTAGTACAGATGGAATCGATCTGTGCACATTCCATTCCTTAAAGGGATTGGAATACCGTGTGATTATTTTGATAGACGTGAATGAGCGAAATATTCCTTCAAAAGTTAGAGAGGGCTATCCTTTCTCAGGCATGGATAAGGTGACACAAAAAGAATTCTTATCAGCCAAACGCTCGTTGCTCTATGTTGCTATTACACGTGCCCGTCAGCTCGTTTTTATTACTGGCTTTGGAGAGAAATGTGAATTGATAAAAAAGGATTAGTATGACTATACCGGCAAAATACAAAGAGTATATCTGGCTCGTGAACACCATTCGCAGAGCAAGAAGGATTACGTTCGCCGAAATCAACGAACGCTGGGTTGAAACTGATATGAGTGGAGGTGTGGAACTTGCTCGTTCTACATTCAAACGCCATAAAGATGCTATTGAGGACATCTTCGGCATCTATATTGACTGCGACCGTCAAAATGGATACCAGTATTATATAGGTAACGACTATGTACTCAGGGAAGACAGCGTTCAGAATTGGATGTTGTCAATCTCTCTTTAAGTTTAGTATTCCGTTTCAGAACCACCATGTTATGAACGGAGTAGGCTAGGGCTTTTTTCTTTAATTCTCTCATTTTACAAAGTGTGGAAAATCAGCTTCACCAAGTTTAGGTTCGTATGTAAATCCCTCATAACTGAAGGCACAGAGATCTTTGGGCTTGTCGATACGGTTCTCAATGATGAATCGTGTCATGGCTCCCCGGCATGTCTTAGCCCAAACAGCCTGAATCTTCAACTCGCTGCCTTTTCTAATGTAGAACAAAGGCTGTACTATACGGACTTCCTTACGGACTCGCTGCCAGCCAAAAAGATGCTGGTATTCCTCTGTAGCAAGATGTACCAGAGTTCCTCCATCTGCTTTCACGGCATCAATCAACATGTCAGTTAGACGGCTTTTCCAAAAAGCAAACATGTTCTGTCCCTCTCCGCTTGGTAGCTCCACATTTCCCTCCATCCTATACGGAAGAATGGCATCTAATGGGCGAAGCAGTCCATAGAGGAAAGAGGTAATCCATAACTTTTCCTGAGAATAATTGAGGTCATCGACATTCAAAGTGTCAGCCTTCAGATGCTTGTATGCCTGACCATGATAGGCAAGAATGGCAGGAAACTTTGGGGTATCACCAAAGAAATTCATGTATCGCAATCTGTTCTGGGCTGCAATCTGACGGCTACAACCCAGCATGTCGGCGATTGTCTCTACCGAATATTGTGCCATATCCCTCGCAAAGTCCTCGGCCTCTTTATGAAAGCGAGGTAATGACAGGCTAATGTCGGGAATAGACTTTAGCTTGTCATTCATTATCTTTGCGGAAGCGAGTATTATCTGCATATCTTACCCTTTCAACTGTTCTTCCAAGAACTCTGCTGCATCGGCAACACAGTCAGGACATTCACGCAACACTACCTTTGTTCCAATGCCTTTCAGTAGCTTGCATTGGTGGTGGCTACGTCAGAAAAGATAATGCCCCTCGCACATGTTCTATTCCAAACCCTGAAAAATATACCAAAAATGATTTTTATGAATTTCTTATTGTTATTTGAGATAACATGATTACCTTTGCAGCATAATATTAGCTTTATAAATCAAATTCAGTATCAAAACCAGTTGCCTGTGAAGGTAGCTGGTTTATTATTTACTTCTTTCAATTGCCTGTGCTAATTCTGTCCGAAATGGATGTAATTTTGTAACAGTGTATTTTTCAGCAGTGTAAACCGCTGAAAATCAGATGTTTTTATGTGTAACAAAACCCATGTTACAAAAATTTCGGCTCAAATGAATTTGTAACATCGCCCTAACTTTGTGAAAATATGTAAAATTTTGGTGTTGCAAACTTCCTCCCGTTACAAACTTGAAAATTTTGTAACAGGTTTGTAACGCAACTTTGTAACGGCTAAAAACCTCTCGGAACCCCTTTATTTACTAGTATTTTTGATTTTTCACAAACATCTGTTACAAAGTTACAAAATTTTAGTACAAAACTAGTGTTGGGGAGTTGGGGAAGGCAGCGAGCTTTTCGGAAGGTCGAGGTGCTATTGAACTTGAACTAGCTACCCACCTCGACGAAGATTCTATTAGTGACCTTTGCTGCCAGTTCCCATTGCCCTGTGACTATGATGGAGAAGGAGCGAGAGGAACGAAGTTTGTGTTCGGGGTGTAAAAACAAAGAGAGAAAGTAGTATTAAAGCTACAATCTCTCTTCTTTTTTTTCACAACGTCCACAATCTTTCCGTAGCCTGATAGATCTTGGTAAGGTTGACGCTATTAGTTATCTGCTTCTGCCAGATACAGCTAAAGTCCCCTGGCATATTATACTCGCTAATGTAGACCAAGTGGCCGTCTCGCTTCATCTGCCTCGTCCAATCATAAAACCTATCATGGTCGAAGTTCTTGGATGTCGAATAGCCATAAGTTCCCTTGTAAGGTGGATCGTAATAGACCAGTGAGGCTTTCGGCATAGAGATACATTCATAACTTCCACATTGCCATTCAACCCCCATCAAGAAAGGTATTTGGCGTGAAGTGTTCCTGATATTCTCGTTGATATAGTCTCGACCTCCTGCATTATGGGAACTATAGCCACCGTCAAAGAAACGACCGTTCCACGAGGCCATGAAACCAACCCATCCAATCAGGGCATCATCAAAAGCACCATCTTTCTTGTGCCAGGACTCACGCACCTTGACATAGAACGGCTTTTCTATCGTGGTGGGAGGCTTCCAGTCCGTCGTAGTGAGCTTAGACCACATAGCTATAAGATAGCGGTTGTTGTCATTCGCTATCCTACTATACTCTGGAGGTACGTTCTGGATGACAGAGCAACCGCCACAAAAACCATCAACGAAAGTCTGGCCTGGGTGCATATTCTTTAGCATAATGGGGAGAATATCACCGACTATTCGTGCTTTACTTCCTTGGTAAGTCATGCTTTCTTTTTGTTTTTATACTCATTATAGGGCAGATATTTCCCTCGTTCACTTCCATACAGATGACTATTTTTCTCGTACCCTCTTCCTGCTTCATATACTAATTTTGCCTCTTGATAACCAGTTGGGAGAAATTGGTTTTTGAGGTATTCGGTAGCTTTATCTTGTGGAATACCAGCCAAACAAAGCTTTGAAGCCTGAACAAAGATGGCATGTGTCCTATAGCCGTCAGTGTAATTCTGTATGAAACCGTGAAACCTTCTATCAAGGATCTGGAGTATCTGCTCGTCTGTCATTCCGTTTTTCATGGTTGCCAACTGATTAGCAAAGGCAGTATAGGGACTTATTGGGGTCTCTATATAACCGTCCGATGTCTGACTGATTTTTGGTAATTTCTCAGGTACATCAAATGCTGGGTCATGTTCGTAATGCCAATCCTTGACATTCATATTCACATAGATTTTGGGGTCATAACTCAGAAAACATCCCTGGCTAAGAGCCTCACAGTTTGTATCTGGCTCAATCCCGAACCTATCCACAAACAACTTCTCCAACTGTTTGTAACAATTAAGATAGTGCTTTGGATCGGTCAAATCAGTCTTGATGATCACCTTCAGACCGTCGCCACTTGGACTACAGAAAAAAGCAACGATGAAAGGCCATGTCATTAGTTCGGCTCGAATGGCTGTTAGCTCGTCATTCGTTCTATGGTCAATGTCAATGCAGATAAGGGATGATAGCGAAACGAGTCCATCATTAGCCCGATGCTCGAATATTCCCTGCCATGTAATAACAGGAAGCATGTACTGCTTTAGCTGGTTTCTCGCATCTTTATCTGAGGTACTTCTTATCAGATTCACCTTCTCCTTTATTGCTCCATCCTTGCCACCACACCAGATACGTTCAAACAATGAGCCAATAGTACCAATGTTTATGTGTCCGTTGGTGGGATCTGTTAGTTTCTTGAACCAGCTTACCTTTATGTCTAATACATTCATAATCACAAAATCTTATATCCTCTTTGCCTAATGCCATCCGTATCTGTAAACCTTGCCTCCTCCACGCTTATCAGTTCTGGAAGCATTGAGGCAGTTGGATTTTTAATAATGTTCAGCTCTTGAAATACACACCTGAGTATATTCTTGACATCAGCATTGGAATAAAACTGCCCAGGTATGACATATTCTCTTAACTTCTCTATTACACTGTCTCTTGACTGAATAGAATGGATTTCTCGCTCCAAATATGCTTCTTTATAATTGAGAGACCTAATTTTAGCAGTCCCAAGCGTGTTGTAGTAGGACTTGTATTTCAGTGGTATTTCAGCCATTGCATCTATTTGGTATTTCAAGTCTGGATGGCTGTCAACCGTTTCCACATAACATTTCATGCGCCTCTGAAAATTTGAATCCTGTATGAACTCGTTGTAGAAATCACACAGCATATCATTACCGGCTACATGATAGCTCTCGGTTTCATACCCCTTGCTTTCCATGTAAGAGAGGACAGAATATGTTGTTTTATACTGCATGGACTTAATTTCAATAGCCCTCATATCAGCGACCCAAGCAAGTTTATTACAAACGGCCTTGGCAGTTCCATCCCCTTGTTCTTGCATATCAACGTAATCATTCTTGTATTTGTCAATAATCTGCGAAGTAGTAATCTTTCTAAGGGCATTTGGATCTACTATGTTTTTGTAGATGCCAATAAGCCGCTCCGTTTCATCCATCTTTTCTGCTATTCTAAGTTTTGCGGCTTCCACATCGAACTTTTCAGTAGCAGTCGTTTTGTAGTAATAACAAACAATATCTCTGAAAGGGTTTTCTTTTGTTCTGCACCTTCCTATTATCTGAGGTAAATCTATAGAAATATCCAATGCAAGGTTATCCCTGTTGGAATCTGCAAAGATATAGGTAGTAGAATTATCAGAATAGAAATCCGTACCCTCGAAACTTGCTTTGGTTACAAAGGTAAAAGTCTTGTTTTTACTTTTATAATCTCGCTTACTTGGAACATGGCCTATAGTAAAGCCAACTTTGTTTAGGGCGTTCTTGTTCTTCTGGTCATCAGCACATATAACCAAAGTGTCATTGGGGGTTAGGTTGCAGGCACTGATAACTGCAACGATGTCATTCACGCTGTTAAGGAAGAACACGGCTTCCTTTGAATAAACTGCATATCCGTCAATTATCTTTGCCATGAAAAAACCATCAGACTTATATTTGTTGATAATGTTACTTATGGCCGTTCTTGTATTTATCATCTTCTGCCAGTTAATCTTCACGTTCTCGCAACTTCTCTGGTCCCATTGAAGTGTGACGTATGGAATGTTTCTAAAATCATCCAATTCGTCAAGATAGAGTTCGTTAATTGGGGTAGCACTGATATAGACAACGTGATTGGGGAGCTGGTTGAGCATGTGGATAAGGTTTAACTCAATAAACCCCTTCAGCATGACATCAGTGAAGATACAGGAAAATTCATCTACTACAATCGTAAACGGATTCAAGCAATTATTTTGTCTCAGTGTATCTACTACGATCTTTAGAGAGTCGTATGTAACAAGTATCTTTGGAACAAACCCCTCCGCTTGGAAAGGGTTACAAAGATAGTCCTCCAATCTTTTTATCGTTTCTTCTGGCTTGATAGTCCTTGACTTACTTCTGTCAAAGTAAAACAGTTCCCTATCCCTGTCACTGTTCATCTTACAGTGAAGCAGCTCTTTTCGTGGACTGACAAGGATAACTGGCATATCGTTTTGCAGATAATACTCAGTACATCCACAGCCACATATACTCTTGTTGAGTATGACCTTCCCTTGCGGCAAGGTCGAATCAAAATCTTTCCATTTGGTTAAGTAGTCAATCTCAAATGGTACTTCTATTATTCTTG
>ODAJ012191664.1_pt1 | contig 46500 bp, 11 predicted proteins | sample 1539241 | NCBI WGS metagenome assembly ODAJ01 (sample SAMN02144231, study PRJEB22623) | gut metagenome | biome: sheep rumen | host: Ovis aries | place: New Zealand
AGTTTGACGAGCATTGGTTCCTGAGCCTTGACTGGCACGACATGGTAGATGCCCTCAGCAGCGAAGCCATCACCAACCGCCATGCAGGCAACATCAAGTTGCAATACAGGTTTTAGATTGTTTCTAAAAAAAACACTTAGTGTTTTAAGGTCATAATCTTTGTAGGGCAGGCAAGCGTGCATTTACCACACTTCAAGCAATCAGGATGCAGGTAGCCTACCTCTTCGCCACGACTGTCATAGGGCGTCAGTTGCATAGGACAGACACGGGCGCACTGCTTACACTTCATCTGACAGGCACTCGACACATGAATACTTGTGAATGCCTTGGGCAGAGGCGCTTTCTTGGGAGCCACCCAACTGGAAATGGTGCCCATAGGACAGAATGAGCACCAAGTGCGTGGGGCATAGATAAAGTTCAGCGTTACGCCCACAATGGTTGTGAGAACGATAATGGTCCAAAACACGCGTCCTATATCGCTCCACATAGCCAGTCCGCCCTCGCTCCATCGTGCCTGACTCAACTGTATGCCGAACATGGTGAAGATGAAGAATACCATGAACAGGCGGAAACCGAAAGTGCGCACAAATCTGGGAATCTCACGATGGGGTGAATATTTAGACAGCAGACGGTCATACATATTGCCGCGAGGACACACATGTCCGCACCACCAGCGTCCCTTCCATATACTTGTCATTACCGGACCTATCATGCACACTATGGCAATAAGACCTATAACAGGGAAGAACCAGCCAAGGACTATGTAGGTAAGTATAATCCAGTAGAGCGGTGTGCCAGGACTATCAAAATGTCTGTGAAAGCGTTTTTGTGCCATTATCTTACAAATTATCATTATCCACTTGCAAAGGTACAAAAAATAGTTTATAGTTTCTTCGCTATCGCTCAGGCGAACATAGTTCGGAGTCCAGTTTACGGTTTTTTAAAAATTATTCACTCTTCGTTCTTCATTCTTTACTTATTTTTGTACTTTTGCAGGGAGTAGAAACAAAAGTATAATGATACGCCTTACTCCACATAACGGCATTCCGCTTCACATCCTGCTGATGATGGCTGTGATGGCAGGTTTCACGGTGGCAAACCTATAAATGGCTTAACTATGAATTATGAACTATACATTACAGCCTTCCTCTTGTCAGTCAATGTAATAGCTTTCTTCATGTATGGCATTGACAAGTGGAAAGCCAAGAAAGATAAATGGCGCACCTCAGAGGCAACACTGATGTGGTTAGCCGTAATAGGTGGTAGCATCGGCGCATGGTTAGGCATGAAAGTGTGGCATCATAAGACCATGCACAAGAAGTTCAGGTATGGTTTGCCACTCATTATCATAGTGCAGATAGCGTTGATAATCTTTGCCTACGAATACATCATGATAAATCAGTAATAACACAATAAGGGCTGCCCTGAAATAGGACAGCCTTTAATGTCGGGATGACCAGACTCGAACTGGCGACCACACGCCCCCCAGACGTGTACGCTAACCAACTGCGCTACATCCCGAGACTTCGTACGGGAACGTTAACCAAACGCTTCGCTACGATAACGTAAGCGTTGAAAGCGGTGCAAAGGTACAAAAAATAATTGACAATTGAGAATTGATAATTGAAAGTTTTTATGTAAAGGGGTAAAAAAGTTTGAAAACCCATGCTTTTGGCTAATCTTTTTTTATTTCATCGTAACAAGGATGCGGTTGCCAGAAGCAATTATCTGGCGACAGATGTCCTGAATGTCTTGTGGGGTAAGACTGTTGATGAGTTTCATATAGTCCTTGTCTATATTTATGCCATCAGTAATCAGATTGCTTATTACACCCTCCCAATAGCCGTTAGTCAAGATTATGCGGTCATAGTTCTTCTGCTCGTAACCCTTTACCTTGTCCAGTTGCTCAGCCGTTGGTCCCTGCTCAGCCATAAGCTGCAGCTGCTCGTGGATGATAGGTAGCAGCTCGTCATACTTGTCTGGGTCGCAACGGAAAGATATTGTGAGTCGGCAGTCCTGCTCAGGACGCTTGTTGCAGTCGGCACTGACAGACACACCGTAGGTGCCACCCTTCTCCTCGCGTACCTTTTCTGTATATACCATACGCATAATCTGTGCCAGCACGTCAGCCTTGATTATGTTCATCTCTGTATATGGCATAGGGGTAGAATACACCACGCCAGTGAGTGCTGACGGAGTCTTCTGATCTATCTGGAATATGCACTCACGCTGTCCCTTCTGCAGGCGACTACGATATGGTCCGCAGTCTGGCGTCTTGGCATTCTTTGTGATGCCTGGCAGCGAAGCCACATACTGCTTGAGCATAGCCTCGAGTTCCTTCGTGTCCACATCGCCCGTAATGATAAGGTTCATGCCAGCGAGGTCGCTGAAACGCTCATTATATATCTCGTAAATGCGGTTGAGAGAAACATCCTTCAGACGCTCCACTGTCATAGGTTGGGTGCGAGGTGTGTTGCCATACTTGGTTATGCGCAGCGAGTCGCCAAAGACCACCTGAGGCGATGCAGCCCTATTCTTGAGTACTGTGCGCTGACGCTCTATGATGGAATTGAACATCGCCTCGTCCTTACGTGGCTGGGTGAGGGTGAGATACATCACCTCCATCCACGTCTTTATGTCCTCAGTCTTACACTTGCCCTTAACGCCCTCTACCTCACTTGTTATGAATGGGCTCACACTTATGTTCTTGCCTGAGCAGCGACGCTCCAGTTCCATATAGTCCATGTCGGCTACGCCACTCATCTCAATCACGTTGCTCAGGTATTTGAGTGATGGTACATCCTTATCCTCATACAGACTGCTGCCACCCAGTCTGAGCATGTCAAGCCTCACCATCTTAGGCTCCAGCTGGGTAGGCTTTACAAATACGTTAATGCCATTGCTCAGCGCATACTTGGTGTAGCCCACCTCTGCCTCTGTCTTTGACAGTATCTTGCCCTTCTTAGGCAGTTTCTTAATGAGCGTGCGGTCAATAGGTTTGTTGACGTTAGTGTTCTCATACTGCTTCTGCTCAGCAGCCAGCAGCCAGCCCTTCAACTGCTCCTTAGTAGGCATGGTATAAGGCTGTTCGTTCCACTTCGTAGGTCCATAAGCTATGCACACCTGGTTATAGCCACCCTTCTCAGGGTCGCTGATGATGCGCTTTGCCGTAGCATTTACATCGTCGAGGGTCACAGTCTGCATACACTGCTTCTCTATAGCACTATACTGCTCTATCGACATCAGATCCTCAGCATCGCAGAAGTGGCTCACAATCCTACTTACGTATTCAGCATTGCGTGTCTTGTCCTTATTGTCAAGTCGCGTCTGTATAGCCATATCCATCTCTTCCTTGGCAAACTGCAGTTCTGCCTCAGTAAAGCCGTATGCCCTCACCTTCTCCACTATCTCCATCACAGCATCGATGCCAGCCTGCGGATTGTCAGGCAGCAGACCTATCATGATGTTGAATGCGTATTTAGCATCAGTGAGGAAGAAAGCACCGTCATAGCAGTTAGCATACACCACCTTAGGGTGCTCCACCTTGGTCAGCTCCTTAAGTCGCTGCTGCATCATCGAGCTCACCAGCTCTTCCTTGTAACCTTCTGCATATCTCTCTGTGGTAGCCCTTTCGTTACGAGCCACACCGTCACGCTTCATGTATAGCGAGAGGTTAAGCGTAGGCTGCTCGTCGTCGGTGCTGGTGAAGAGTATCATCTCCTCATTGTCAGGCACGGTGTAGTATATTCTCTCTGCAGCATCGGCAGCAGGGGCTGGTATGTCGCTGAATATAGCCTTTATCTTCTGCTCTATCTCGTCGGCGTTCACGTCGCCCACCACTATGATAGCCTGCAGGTCAGGACGGTACCACTTCTTATAGTAGTCCCTCAATGACTGATAGGCAAAGTTATTGATTATGTCGAGGTGACCTATAGGCAGGCAGTCGGCATACTTACTGCCTGCAAACACCACAGGCGTAGCCTCCTCCATTATGCGCTGTATGGCACGAGCCGCACGCCTTGTGCGCCACTCCTCGCGTATCACGCCGCGCTCCTGGTCTATCTCGTTGTCACGCAACAGTAGCGAGTGGCTCCAGTCGTGGAGTATGAGTAGGCAGGTGTCGCTCACCCCGCTCTTCGTCACAGGGGCATTGGCTATGTTATACACCGTCTCCTCTATAGAGGTGTAGGCATTGAGGTCGGCACCAAACTTGATGCCGTTGCGCTCACACCAGTTGCGTATGGAGTTAGCCTCACCGTTGCCACCGTTGAAGTGCTCGGTGCCGTTAAACGCCATGTGCTCAAGGAAATGTGCCAGTCCCCTCTGCTCAGGCTCCTCCAATATGCTGCCCACGCGCTGGGCTATGTAGAAATCAGCCTGACCGGGCGTCTGGTCGTTATGGCGTATGAAGTACGTCAGTCCGTTACTCAACTTACCCACCTTCATGTCGGGGTCTTGTGGCAGCGGAGCCGCGAACGAAACAAAGGCGCACCATAGTGCGCCCAGTAATATAGCTAAAGTTTTTCTCATATCATTATTCTACTAATAAGTAGCCGATCCTCTGGTCTGCGTCAGCAAGTACGTAGAGGTAATATGGTATTATCTGCACCACTATAGGATTAACCTTTGCTACGGCACCTGCAGCAGTATAGGTCGTGAAATTGTCATCTTTGAACTTTATCATACTGGTGATGTTCTCGCGAGTGGTGGTGTAAGTGCCATCCTCATTCTTCACCTGTACGTCATACTTCACCTCGATGGTAGGATTGAAGCTCGTTGACGGAATAGCATAGAAAGGATTTCCCCACTGGCGGGCATCTGCGACGGTTTCAACTGGGTCACTATAACCTATGCGGAGGGTGCTGTTATCATATATCGTCTTGTCGCCATCATGATCAACGAATGGAACAGTAAATTCCGTTGCCGTCGTACTATTCGTTATACCCGTCCACGTCACGTCGTCCGATGACCATGAGTCATCTGAAGGGTCGTATTTGTATGTGCGGCTTACAGTTCCGCTGTATGGCATCTCGTTGGCAGCCCCCTTAATCTTCACTTCCTTTATTACGAAGTCACGTAGAGCCGTCATTTTGGTGCCCAACATAAACTTCAGAGTGAAGCCCGTGAGCACCTGATCCATCTCGTAGTTTATCACATCGCCCACCACCGTCTTGTGCACAGGAGCATGACAGATGAGCGGAACGTCTGCAACGTTGCCGAGCACGCCCTTCGCCAATGTTACAGGGAAAGAGAGTGTGTATTTATTCACATCCGCACCAGTGCCCTGAGTAAACGAAACACCTTCTTCCTTATATGGCATATAGCCGAAGAAGTCGAATGTCTGGCACCATGTGTAGTCAGCCCAATACTTTGCTGGAGAGTATGTCCACTTTTCGTTAACATCATCCCAATTCACCTGCTGGTTTCTGAACAGCTTGTCAATGTTCGCAAAATTACGGTCATACATACCGAATGCACCAAAAGATGTAGGGTCACCTGCTGTCCAATCGCGATAACCATCACGAGCCTTAGACGCCACTTCCTCCATACTTGTGCCTATGCTGAATGACACCACTTTCGCCTCGTCACTCTGCGTAGTCAGGAAATCGTCGTTCGAACAACCCACCAGCGCCAATGTAAACATCAGCGCCAACAGGTATTGTATGTTATATCTCTTTTTCATTATATTAAATTACAAGTTCAGTTATACATTTTTACATTTACCAATCGTCTGTACCATCTCCATCAGTGTTGGTGAACTCTGTACCTGTTTTCCATGTCTCTATAGAGATTTCATCGAAGGTGATAGGTGAGTCTGTAGAAGGACCTACATTCCACTGATAATAATATCCAGCCCTGATATTCTTTTGAGACAGATTTGCTTTGTAACAATATTTTATCGTTTTAGGTTTTTCAGGATCTGTTGTATCTATTCTATGCGCTAATAAATACAACTGGCTTTTCTTGTTAGCATCTTCAAAAGTCAAGTCTATTGCAGGAACCTCCATGTATGCAACAATCATGGGTTTTGAATATGTGTACATATAAGTTGCCCTTTTATCTGCATCAGACATATCTATACCACCATTGAATTCAAGTGATAACACATGTCTTTCTTCTACAGGAGTCAGCGTTTTCTCCTTGACATTCATCTTTGCCCTAACTGGAAATTTTTTGTAGTTATTCACTAATTGTAAAGAGTCATATATCACATCATTAGATGGTGCAAGCATAAAGAAACGAACAGTTGCTCCCATGTGCTGGAATAAGAAGTGAGCGTGAGCCGCAATAGTTGTCGTAGCTGTTGATGCCATAAAGTCATAGGCTCCTAAATGAGCACAAGCAGCAGCTTCTGATGCCATATAATCAGCCTTCTTTCCTTCATCTGTTTTGCCTCCATCATTATATTCCTTCAGTAATTTCATCTGAACATTTGAAGCCTGCTTCTGTTCTAAGTATGATATTGGCACCTGAGTATAATCCTTATCATAACCATCTTTCCATGGACTACATGCCTCGTATTCGTATTCTTTATCCAATGGTGCAGCCGCTGGTTCTGCATTCTCAAATACGCCAGTTACGTAGTTACCACTCTCTACCAAGTCATCATCAGTAACGACATACTTCATCTGAGCACTCACAGTAGGGTTGTCATTAAGTGCGAATACGCCAATAGCGTCTGCACCACCCGACTTTGGCTGTTTCCACGAAAACTTCATCCTTGCATTGAAATGATCATATGCCAAAGACGAACGTGATGTCAGTTCACCTTCCTCGTACATAAAATCAGGAATAGAACCCGTGGTAGCCTCTATCTTACCTATTTCAGATGGTACGACTACCGTTTTGTTACCTTGCGCGAAATCATCAGCATCCGAGCAAGCAGTGAGGAGCACTGCTGCCATGAGTGTCATGTATGTTAATATCTTCTTCATATCTTAATCGTATTTATTCAAGCCTATAGTACTTCCAACTCTGGGTCGGCATACTCGCCTTCGGTGAAGTCCAGAGTTTCACCACTGTTTGCAAGAATCATCACCTTGCATTTTATGACGTTTATCTCTGGAGTAATATATCCTTTCTTTATCACTTTACGTATTTCCTTCCGTTTTGTATATATAGTTGACCTTTACGTGGAGCATCAATCATGATGCCACTGAGGTTATATTTGCTTTCGTTCTTGCTCTCAGCCACTTCTGCTATGCCTTTTACTGCCGTTGGAAAGTCGAAGCTGTAGCTCTGAGTAGTGCTCGCAGGTGGTGTAGCCCAGCATTTGCCAGCAGGAATGGTGTAGGTCTTGCTTGGGTCGGCAAGATAGAACTTCACTACCCCACTCTGCTTCTGCAGTATGTAGCCCTCATTAGTGGTCTGCGCTTCTATTGCGCCTGTGAGGTAACCTTGAGCAACCTTTCCGCCTGCTGGATACTGGCTTGCATCCACCTCGCCAGTCAAAGTGCCTGTATAACCACTCTCGCTGTAGAGTATATATGGAGTGTAAGCCTCTATGCTTGAAGCATCGCTGAGATAGAACACCTGTTTGTCATCATCCTTGCTTGAGCAGGTGTAAGCCTTCAAGCCCTCTGGCAACTCCGTTACTGCGAATGGCAGTATGCACGTTGACCACTTGTTGGCAGCAGAGATATTGAGCGATGCCTTAGCGGTTGTGCCGATTGCCACGTTAGTATCAGTAGCATCGGCAGGGTCGTATTCTGTAGCATCAGCGGTAGCCAAAGCCTGTTCAGAGAGTTCCATGCTCAACGCTCCCGGCTTGGTGTAGGTAGAGACGGTAAAGCCTATGGTGCACACCTCGCCTGACATACTCTTAAAATCCGCATTTTGCTGCGACGAGCATATTATTTTCAGGACCCTCGTGTCGGCATTATAGTTACCTGCCACTGAATGAGACCTCGCTAATATGCTACCTTTATCTATAATCAGCTCACCATCTTCGTATGCCAGTTCTATTCCCTCTGGAATTGTAATCTTCAAGTTATAGCCCGAATAGTTTCTGCTGCCATACAGAGTAAGCGACACATACTGTATCTCCGTCTCGCCTGGTGTCAGCGTAACAGGAGTAAATGCGAGTTTATCTACTGTGTCAATAGCCCATGAGCAAGTAGATAGCATCATCAACGCTACGAAAAAATATATCCTTATGTTTACTAAGTTCCTCATTATGTTCTTATTCTGTGTGCAGATATATATTTGTAATGCCTATCACGTCTGTTACATTTATCTTATTGTCGCCGTTTATGTCACTGACGTTGAAGTCCAGTTCATCTGTAGTGTCATTCAGATAATGGCTCGTAACCTTCACGGCATCCGTCACATTTACCTTACCGTCGAAATTCACGTCGCCAAGCAGGAATGGCTTGAACTTATTCACGGTGTCGAGGGTAAAGTCAGGAGCGTATGCCGTAGCAGTAGTTATCTGCGCGGTGGTTTTGTTTTCTTCCAAGTCTGCTGGCAGCGACAGCACCTCCTCATGGTTATCGTCATCAGCGGTGCGCGCAGCACTGACCTTGAAGTAATTTTCGCGCCCTATGCTGACGGGATAGACCTTGCCAGCCTGTATGTTGACACCAGCGATGTATGTCTGCAGGGCGGAGCCGTCAGTTGCGTTGAGCGACAGCATCATTGACTTTCCGCTGAGGTCTGTCGGCGGCAGCATCATATATGCTATGAGCGAATCGCCCGCCTCTACCGTTATATTGTTTAGTGTAAGTGTTGCCGTCTTGTTTTTTGCTGTGGAGGTTATGGTCTGGTTAGTCAGATTCATAGTAGCCTCTGTGGTAAATATGGCGTTCTCTGCTTTTGAGGTCAGCGAGAGAGAACTGAATGTCGTTGTTGCTGGCACATAGCAGGCAAAGCGTATTATGCTGCCGTAGTGCGTGAAAGTAAAGTTTGCCTCTGTCTCCGTTGTAGTGGTCTGTGCCACCATATAGTCGTATGCGGCGAGATGCGCTGGGTCATCATTCGCTGACTGTGTCTGGTTAGTATATGAAACCGGCAGAGCCGTCATCAGGTTGCCGTTCAGTACGTAATTGGTATTATATGGGTAGTAGCCGTAATATGTTGCATTTGCTACTGTCTTCCATCCATATCCGTCAAGGGTAGCTTTATGCTTATCCTTTGAATCTACACCGCTTACACCGAAAAATATTCTTGACCCTGAAGAGGTATATATGCCGAATTCATCACTTCCTTGCAATGCTACCGTCACCTTGCCCTCCTGAGAGTACATAAGGTTAGATGCATGTATCATGGCAACATAACACACCACTATGAACAGTATGTACAACCTACTAAGCACCTATCAGATATCGTTTATGACAAAATCTATATCTAATGAATTATCGCTTTCAAACTCTCCTTCGTCTCCCGGATTTTGTGTCCCATCGCCACTTCCTTGGCCAGAACCTCCACCAGTTGTATCCGATCCAGCCATCAGCATATCCAATTCATCCTCTTCGATTTCTTCGAAGGAGATTCGAGGTGCCAGGTAGGGTTTCTTTAATATGTCATGTTCTTTTATCAACACTTCCTTATATATTTTAATATGCAAAACTACTCATTTTTTATAAAAAAAACAAGAAAACATCCTGTTTATTTAATTTTTCGTATTATTTTTTCCTATTTTTACTCTGTCTGTATCTATATTCGTTACGTTTTTGGTCGGTTTTATCGACATACCTAATCATCCTCTGCGGTAGCTAAGTAACCGCGTCTGGTTGCTAAGCAAGGGCGCGCGGGTGCTAAGCAACCGCGTGCGGTTACTTAGCCACCGCACGCGGCCGTTTAAGCCCCTTATTGGTATGCTATCTTCCTGCCGTTGACGATATATACCCTGCCCTTGATCATCTCAGAGCGCTTCACTCTCTGACCATAGACGGTATATATCCTGTCGCTGTCGTCATCGGCAGTGCCACGCAGCTTCTGCAGGTCGGTAGGCAGCAGGTCGTCGAGGAAGATGAAGCCTGTTGATTCAGAGCCATCTATCACGATGCCGCCGGCGCTACCGTCATCCTTCACATACTGACCGTCGAGGTAAGCCTTGTTAGCACCGAGGAATTCGCCGGTGTAGTTGTAGAAGCCCAGTCCGTAGTTCTGCTTGTAGTACATGGTATATACATACATGCCGTCACGTTCTGTCTCCTCTGTCACGCCGTCGAGTATGCTCATGCGGTCGTTCTCGAGTGCTATGCCAGATGGCTGTGCTGCATCATCCCAGAACGCACCCTCGCCATCGGTGTAAGAGAAGGTGTATGTGCCTGCCTTACCCTTGACGATGTAGCCCTGGTTCTTCTCCAGTACCTTGACGCGCTTGAGTGTCATCTGTGTACCCTGCACATCGACTACGGCATATACGTAAACGTCAGCCTTGGCATCGTCGTCAGCCACCGTAGGAGCCTTGGCGTTATAGTCAAGGTAGATGGTTGACCAATCCCAGTATTCACCCTTATATGGTGCCTGCTGTCTGTCGGTCAGGGTGAGTTTGAATGACTCATGCACCTCATAGACGAACTCGTTAGAAGGCTCGCCCAGACCGCCGCGCTGGTTAGCAGCACGCACGATGAAGGTCTTGCCTATCTGGTCATCGTTCAGCTCATACTCGCTCTTTTCAGTAATAGCATAGAGGTCATACTCGCCGCTTGCATTCTTACGGAAGATGAAGTAGCAGAGAGCCTCCGTCTGAGCCTCCCATGACAGTGAGCGGTCAACGCTGGTAAGTCCTGCGTTCTCCATGCTTATCTGCTTGGTGTAGAGTGTCGGGTCATAGCCATCGGCTCCACCCAGTGCATTGTGCACGGTATATTGTGCAGCCTCATCAGGAGTCATAACGGCTGAGTAAGAGCCCGGTCCTGGCGATGAGGCGCGCAGTGAACGCAGAGAGAGGTCGAGCAGCGTACCGTTAGCATCCTTAGAGCCATACTCATGGAAGCGCAGTACCAGTCCGCCTGATGTCATCTGCTTGTAGCCGTCATCAGTAGAGGACAGGTCAAAGGTAGTGCGGAGGAATGAGGCTGCCGGACTGTTCTTCCAAGGACGTGCCAGAGTGAACTTGCCGTTGTTCACCTTGTATGAAGCATCGTCCTCGGCGGTTATCTTACAGTCATTGAATACATAGCCCCACAGCTGGTTGTCATACGTAGCAGGAGCCATGATGTTCACCGCATTGCCGTTGCCACGGTTGCGCAGCATGAGGTTACACCTCTCAAACCACTGGTCGCCGTCGCCGCAGAAGAAGTCAACGTAGCCCTTGATGGTACAATCCTCGAAGTATCCGCGTGAGTCGTTATAGCGGTTGCTCAGGTTACTGTAGTAGGTATCCTGCCAGCTATCCATCGTCACGTTCTTCATAATAGTCTTGTAGCCACGGTCACGAAGCACTACCGCACGCGCTGCCTGTGCTGACGCAGCACCCTGCTTGGTGATACTGTTCTTATAGTCGAACGCATTCTGCAGGGTCATGTCCTGAACGTAGAAGCCCGATGTGTTCTTGACAAAGAAGGTAGAAGTATAAGAGATACCCTCCACCTCTGGCTTGTTCCAGAGCTTGGTCTTCTCCTGGTCCTGACCGGTGATTGATATGTTGTCGTGAGAGATTACCGTCACGCCGTTATATATCTGCTTACCCATGAGTTCCTTGCGCACCGCACCGCTGTTGTCGGCAGGAGCGTAGCCGTTGCCGGCACTCTGTATAGCATCCGTCGGTGTGTCACCCTTTATCTGGTATTCGCCGTTAGGCACGAAGATGTAGTAGCGCTCCGTACCAGAATTACTGTTGGCGAGTGCCAAGCCCTCGTCAATGGTACCGTATGCTATGCCCTCAGCCTCGAGGTTGGCTATCAGCTCGTCGCTTGCCACCTGTCTCTTAGCCGTAGAGGTGTAGTTCTTCGTCGGGTCGGCAGAGTTGAAGGTATGCGTCTGAGAGTGGGTGACCACGAAGTCCACATTCCTATGGCGAACCACCTGTGACGTTGCTGCCGTCTTGAACGTGAATGATATTTCGCTGGCATAAGCCTTCTCATAAGCATTCTTCAGCGTACCTGACGGTATGGTGAAGGTGTATTCCTTATCCACCGTCAGTCCCCAGTAAGAGAACACGAGGGTCTTGCCGTTATTAGTTGCCACGCATGACATCGTCTGTCCCAGAGCGGTTGACTCGAAGTCCTCAGCCACCATCTCCTGATTGAAGGTGATGCTGATAGCGCCGTTGACGTTCATCGTAGCGCCGTCCTCCAGATAGCCTTGCATCTCGTCATTGACATTGAGTGCCTGAACGAGTTTGCCGCTCATCTCTATCTTCTGGAGCTTTGGAGCAGCGACATCGGCGTAGTTCACGTTGAAGTCTATCTTATAGATACCCACCGTAGCCTTGTTCTTATCCCTGAGGATGATGGTAGCGGTGCGGTTGTCTATCGTAGCCTGAGTGACGGTCACTATGGCATCTTCCTGGTCAGCCTCAGCCTTCACCTTAGGCATGGTGCGGGCGTCAGTGGCAAGGGTCACGTCTATGGTTATAGTCTTATCATTAATCAGGTCAGAGAGGGGTTTGCTCTGATATTTTGAGCCGAACGAGCCAAGTGCCACATTATTGACAGTCACCTGCTCCAGCTTAGGCAGTCCTTCCTTATCTACCTTGCCATACTCCACCTCAACCATCTTGAGATATGGTGCATCACCAGTGAACTCTATGTCCTGAGTAGCCTCCTTGCCAGTATAGCTCACCGTAGCGTAGTGGTCGTTAGCACTCTCGCCTATGCTGCCAGTGTAGCTGGTGTTGCTGTATGATGTAGAGCCTGCTATCTTGGTGGTTGCCAGCGTACCGTTTGATGTATAGACCGTAATCTTACAGTTAGCGTTAGTCTGGAGCGTCATCAGCGAACCGCTGTTAACCTGACAGCGATAGTCAGTAGAAGAGTTGTCCACCTTGCCGGCATCAGTGCAGTTGATGTTCAGCGGCATATCAATGAACGGACTGCCCTCAACATCAGAAAGCTTGAGCTGTGACACTGTTACGCCGGCACTCTTCTGATACTTCAGCAGCGGACCGTTGCCGTATTTCGCATCATTGCCGGTTATCAGCGGCCATGACACCGTGCGATAGCCTGAAGGAATATCAAACAAGGTGAAGTCATTGATTTCAAATACAGGTATCAGGTACAAGTGCTTCGTGGTCTTGTAAGCCTTACCCCACTCATACTTGTTCTCGCCCGTATCTGTACCGTCAGCCTTCACGGCATTAACGCCGTCCTCGTCCATCCAGTACTTCAGCGTGTAGCCCTCCATGTAGAGCGTCTGGTTCTTGGCAGGCATGGTGAACGACTCACCTCTCTCTACTACCTGCACGCCAGGCGCTTCACCGTAAGCCTGTCCGCCTGTGCCGTAGGTTATCTGGTATGTCTCGCGGTCGCCGAATACTGCCTCCACCGTCGTAGCGTAGCTGAAGAGGCGGAAGGTGAGGCTATAGTCTGTTCCACTGTCAGTATCAGGCTCTGTCAGGGTGTAGCCCTCGGCAGCAGCGTTCTCTGCGGTTATCATCTTGCCGTCAACCATGAAGCCCTTCAGCTCATAGAAGTGTCTGCGGGTAGCCTTTACCGTCACGTAAGAACCCAGCGCGAGGGTATATTCAGTGTCGGTATCGCTGAGAGGATTCTCTGCAGGTGTGACCACCACCGTCTTATCCTCATCAGACCATGCGCCCAACAATGAGTTGCTACCCTGTACGCCGTTGTTCACCGTAGTAATGAGCTTAACCTTGTCGGCACTTGGCAGCTGTGCACGTATTGACTTATAGTATGTGTGGTCGCTGCCTATAAGCAGTTTCACGCTCGTTGCCGTACTTGGCGTTACATACGTGTAGTAATATACTGGCACCTTGTTCTCCACCTTCATGGTGTAGTCAGTAGGCACCACGCCGTCAATGGTGGTAGAAGACAGCTTGTTGTAGGTGGCAAGGGTGAACTTGGCACCCAGGCCTGATGGGATTGTAATCTCGGTACCCTCATCGAAGTGACACCATTCGTCGAGCACGGTGTTATCCACCTTACCCTTGATATGCAGAGGCACGTCAATTACCTCACCGCCATTGATGGTGGTGTGCGTAGCATAGTCGAAGCCCTTTTCAGTCTTCTCGTCGAAGTAGAGACGCTGGGCGCGATATGCCGTACGGAAATCCCACGTGATGTCTGCCGTAGTGGTGCGGTAGTCAAAAGCGTTCTCCTCCCTGTTCTTCACAAAGATAGGAATGATATTACGCTTCTCACCCTCACTGTTAAAGTAATAGTAGCCGCCTATTTTATATTCCTCTACGCCCTCTTCATACTTGATAGCAGGTGAAGCAGGATTGAATCCCGCTATATGAGCCCAGTTCTTCAGTGTGTATCCCTCCTTATACAGTGTATAGTTGGTAGGGATATACAGTGCCGTAGTCTCACGTGATGTTGGGAACTTATAGTTCGGGTACTGATAGTCATACTTATACTTCAGACTCTTCTCAGGCTCCAACTCTACGGAGTCACCCGGAGCGAGGATTTTGCCAAACGGTTGGTACTCAGAATCACTGATGTATTCTCCTGCCCAATTCAACTGATAATATACAGTACCCTTATAGCCTTCCTTGAACTTGGCGTAGTATTCCACGCCAGAGTTGTCAGCATCTACCACTACATTCAGGTCGCCACGCCAAGGTTCGCCTTCCTCAATCTTCTTGGAGACACCGGATATTGCGCCTATGCCCTCGCCTGTCACGTTCAGCGCATCGCCGTTGGCGTTCACCCACTCATCAAACTGATAGCCAATCTTTGGAGTTGGAGAGAAGGTTATGGTAGTACCCACTACAAACTTCAGGTATTCTTCTTCCTCACTCTTGCCTGTGTTGGAGTTCACACGCACGCTACCTGCTGACGGTGGCGTTGCCTGAACAGTGTAGCCCCGCAGCTGTTTCTGGCTCACCGTCACTTTAGCCACGGTGCCGGGGTTCTCTTCCGTGCCTGCATTCATGATGAACTTGCCCGTCACTACTCCTGTCTCATCATCACGCTCGAACTCGGTCTTGCTATTGTTGGCAGCATCAGGGGTGAATGTCACCGCATCAGTGTTAGTTATATCGTATCCGTAGCTTGGTGTTACGGTTATCTGCAGCTCGGTGCCTGCCAGATACCTGCCGTTGCAGTTAGCCTTGGCAGCAGGGGTGAGTTCCACCCTTACCTGAGGCTCTGCTGAAATGGAGTCATTGTTCTCCGGCAGAGTGATGCGCGTTATAAGGTCATGCAACCGCGGATAGATAGCCACCACCTTATCCATGAATACAGACGCAGAGGTGTTCAGCGCATTAGGCACGTTGTCCGTGGTACCCGTTGTTGGAGTTGCATACACGGCGGCATCGATAGAGGTAAGGGTAGCCGTCTTTGCCTCGCCGTTGTAGGCGTAGGTACCTCCAGCGGTGTGGTTATCTGTGGCAACATCAGCCTTGCCATCTGTGATGGTTATCTTGCCATCAGCCGTGTTGAGTCCTGGGTTATCAGGCAAGATGGTCAGTGTGCCGTCAGTGAGTGTTGACATGGTGACGTAGGTCTCGTCCACCTCATACTCGTCAGTTCCCGTTAACTTCTTAAACTGGGTAGGAACATACTTCACCGTCATACCGCATACGGCAGGGAAGGTGAATTTGGTTCCCGTACGTACCTGAGCAAAGTCATGCTCCACGTAGTTGGTGCTCGTATTGTTAAACTTAGCAGAACCCTCCATGCTGCCCGTTGACAGAGGTATCACGGCCGTGCCGTTAGCATCGATGGTCATAGGCACATCGATGAACTTGCCGTCGCTAAACTTCATCTGACCTACGATGATGCCTGTCTGTCCCAGTTTGGTAGAGCCTGCCTCAAGAGACAATGCTGGCGCACCGCCACTCTGGCGAAGGTTCCACGTAACGGTGCGCATATCGTCCGTCTCTTTGATATCGGCATCGGTTATGAGGTGTTCATTCTTCTCCCATACAGCCTCAAGAGTGAGGTCCTGCACGTAATCCCTTGCAGGGAATACTTCACCTGGTGTGTACAGCGTCTCAGGCACTCTGTCCTTCACTCTCCACTTAGTTACGGTGTAGCCCTCCTTATAGAATGACTGGTTATAAGGAATCGTTACCTTGCCAAGCTTGGCATCGTCGGTAGAGAACTCGTATGCTGCCTCCACGCCTGTCACGCCCTCGGTAGTGTTGGTACGATATATGTAGCGTTTATGGCTACCCTTAATCACAGCCTTTGATATATCAGATGGTTCGTCACCCACGTATGTCACGGCATACACCACAGAGTCAGCATTAAACTTCACAGTCTGGAAGTTAGCATCGACTGTCCTTACCTTCGTGGCATCGCCACCGGCAGTCTTAATGTCATTAGCAGTCCAGTCCTCGCTGTCGCTTATGCTGGTACGGTAATATGTCACACCCGACGGATTGTTATTAGTAATAGTCGCAGAGCCGTCGCCGTTATCACTGATACGTGGAGCCGGCATTCTGGTCAGTCTGGTGTCAAGGTCCTCGCCGTTATTAATCATATCGCCTATAGTAGCAACGAGCCTACGCAGGTTCGTGTCATAATGAGCATAGTCATTGATAGAGATGCCCGTAGCTATATACTGGTAGCCATCCTTCTTAAACCAGTGCAGGGCATCATACACCTCACCCTCGTCATCCGTAGCTGTGGCAAGCTGGGTGAATGAAGGCAGGTCTTCGTTGTCCTCGTTAAAGTTATGAACGAGCTGCAGGCGGTTCAGTGTGCTCTCCTCGTCTATTCTGCTCCACAGAGCGATAGAGCCGTCACGTGAGAACGATACATTCTCAAACACCTTATACATGGGATTGGTAGGCATGATGCTCACCTTGTCGTTAGGCAGAGTAGCAGGCTGTGCCCACGCCCAACGGGTAGTATTGTTCTGTGACTGTGAGTAGAAGAACATCTTCAGGTTCAGCACGTTGGTATAGCCTATCAGCGAGTCACGAACAGACATGATGGCATCCTGCAGTTTAGACTCTGCATATACGCTACCAGCCTCAGGGCTCTTACTGCCTATCATCTCTGATATAGCCACCAGCTTAGCGTTCCTGATGTCAGGACGCACGGTGTTGATCATCTTCTTCTGGTCAGCATCCTGCAATACCAGGTCTATCACGTTATACTTATCTGTCAGACCGAGGTAAGTCTGGTCTTTCGTCTTATCCCACGTACTTGCCGTAGCACCGCTTTCCTGTCCTGCACCAGTATCGCTATAGCCATACTGATACACGTATATTGCGAATGGCTTAGCAGCGTTGTATGTATTCTCAGGGCAGTTTTCTGAAGTCTCATCCGTTGTACTTACCTCGCCTGCACCATACTTACAGTATGCTGTAACGGTCTTCAATGCATAGTATTTCTTATCCTTGTCATAAACCTGTGGCGTACCACCGTCCAATACAATATAAGGTACTACGTCTTCCTTATCCTTAATGTCAGTAAGTTTTACTCCGTAACCACCATTAAGCTTTACTTCCTTCTCATCAACTGTAGTAACAGTGGTAATATGCTTCGCATCAGGCGTTACGAGTTCAAAATCGTCTGCAATCTTTATTACAGGAGGCATGACCTCGGTCACCGTTGCCTTAAAGGTGTACTTGGTACCACAAACAGTATAAACATATCTTGACTTACCACCCTCTGCAAGCTTATCGTCACCATCATACTCAAGGTTATATTCAAAGCCCTTTTCTGTACGTATTACCACTTTGGGTGATTCTGAATAGACCTCGTCTGATGTAAATGTACCTGATGTAAACTTACTAATGAGTATTGGATGTTCTGTATCATCATTGATTACGATGTCCTTTGCTTCGTCATCAACCTCGTAGTACACCTGGAAGGTAGCCCTCAGCTGCTGATTACCTCCTGATGTGATGATGTCTATGTACTGGTGTGCATTCAGATTGTCAACATCAATCGTAGTGGCTGTTGCCTTATACTTGTCAGTTGGACGGTAATCAAGAGTTACATCCGTCTTTTCAGCAGGCAGTACGCCCGTAAGCGAGTTATCAACATATATATTATTAAGTATGTCCTTTGTGCCAGAGTCTGCATTGGTGTATAGGTCGTCACATACTATTCGCTTTATGATGAAGCCCTCATTGACGTTGATGCGAATACCATACAGCTTGTTTTCTGTATTGCCTGTCCACTCTGCCTTGTTGTTGGTACGATACTTCAAACCTTCATCAAGGAGTTTCGTGTCTATGGCACCAGCATTATACTTCTTACTACCATCAACGAAGTAAGACACACCTAAGTTGTTATCATTAGAATTCGCACCATTTCGTGCACAGATTATCTCCGTGCCTGTAGGCGGATTAAATTCAAGTGCTGTTGCTTCTGTTACGTTAGAGTTAGAGTAATTATCCTTTACTACCATAGCCTTCACCGTAGCAGAAGGGTTGATACCTATCGCCGTTGAGTAGGTGGGTGAAGAGGCGGTTGGAGTCGTTCCGTCCGTAGTGTAGTGAATAGTTCCACCTGCAGATGACGTTATGGTAACAGGGAACTTGTGAGTTGTGAACGAATACTTACCAATTGCTACCGTTGGTGCCGTAACCTTTGGCATTGTGGCATCGCCAGTAAACGTCAGCGTCTCAGAGTCCGTCTTCGGGCTTTCTGCTGACAGGTCAACAGCCTTTACGCTGACACTTGCACCCAGCGGCACAAGTATCTCGGCACTTGGCAGAGTGGTTGTCTGCTCTGCGCCACCACCGATAGTGTAGCGAAGCTTTGCTATTACAGTAGCCGTAGCTATAGTGTACTTATAGCCACTGCCTGCCACATAAGCACCTTTCGTTGCCGTTGGAGTCTTACATTTCGGTGCACCGTCATCCTCTACGGTTGACACAGCCTTGATTCCATATACATTGATACCACCATTACCACTGTATATATATACTGTAGTAGGAGTTTTTCCAGTGTAATTAGCTGTTACCTTTTGAAGACTACTACCATTCAAATCACCATTTGTAAACTTGACAGCATCTGCATTACCAAACTTATAATACAGCGGATGAGTTGTATCCTTTGAGCTACTCATAGCCCAGACGTCTATTACCGTAGGACCTAAAACGTCGAACTTGAGGCAACGATTCGTTGAAGAACCTGTAGCTCCAAGCTTCAATCTCATTGTAAAGCTTTTTTTCTTACTTGCATCAATAGCTACAGTGTTATCCGCTGCTACGACAGCCGTAAGACCATTCACTGTCTTATCAGATGTTATATTTTGGGCTCCCCAACCTGCTTCCTCCGTGAATACCCAATCCTGAGTTATTTCAACTTTCTTCTTCTCAACGGCTTTTAATTCTACCTTTATTCCACAATACTCAATACCACCGCCTGTATTCCATACATAAATGTCAGACTCTCCTGTGATATTAAATTCAAGAGGAAAATATCCGTTATTATTTTCTTCAGTATTGGCTGTGCTATGACTGACTGCTCCTGTTGTATTATTTAATTCCGTATTTATATAAATATTTCTACTTACTTCAGGATTGATACCATGAACATATACCGTTATTTTTCCCTGTCGTGGGGCATGATACTTCAAATAACGACGATAGCTGCCACCACCTGCATCAGTCGCTCCATTAGTCCTCATGGCTTTGGTAGAAGTAAAATCTTCATCATATTTATGAGCCACATCACTAAATTGCTTAACATCTCCATAATATGTTATAATCTGGTCAGGATAACCTGTAGCTTGGAAATCTTGTCCTTCGCCATATGACTTATCCTTTGCCATGTCTGTCCAGTCCTTAACATCCCATATGTAGGTGTCTGTATCAGTCTTCGCCTTTGCAGTTACCGCTGCCACTACAGACTTGAGAGTCTTAGCGTATATGCCCGCACCGTTGGTGACTACACAATATACGTATGTGGTGCCCTCAGCTTTAGGGGTATAACTGAATGATGAACCAGTTTCGCCAGTTTGTGGATTTCCCTCACCATCTTCAGTGGTAGAAACATACCATGCGTAAGACTTAGCCTCTTCCTCCATCTTCACCTCAAGAGAAACGGCTGAGCCTACCGTAGTATTATAAGTGCTATTCAAATTAGTCACATACACTGGTGGATTGGCATCATCCATGTTACCACGTGAAACGTATATCTTTGTCAGGTAGCAACCTGTACCGCCCTCACGTGCCACATAGATAGAACCATCCGTGTCATCAAGGTCGCCAGCCTTTATCGTATATGAATAATCTACAGGCTCTGCACTCGCGTTTCCATTCTTATTGACAAAATCAACGCCTGGATTATATAAATCGACTATAGCAGAGTTTTTTATTATTACAAGTCTTGCATGAGCTTTATTTGATGCATGGTTAAAAAAGCCTGCAAAAGTAATTACATCGCCTACTTGGAAACCGTCATTTGCTGTAAGCTTGAAACCGTTAGTTTCCGCACCAGAAGGACCGTTACCTAATTTCAAGACACCCAAGCCATCTTGTGCAGCGTATGATGCTGTACCCTTGTTCTCTATGCCATTAAGGTCTGCATCACCAGCCTTTGGCGTATCCTTGTCAGCTTTCCACTTTATGATGTATGAGCCTGATACGAACCTGACACGGGCGATATTTGAGGTACTGGAATATGAACCATCAGGACGTGTTGCCACACAATAGTAATATTCCGAACCTTTCTCAACCCGCTCACTTGCATCTATGGTATATGTCGCCGACGTTGCGCCATCTATAGCCACCGCTCCGGTAGTTGATGCTGTCGAGGTATTCTTATACCACTGATAAGTGACATTATTGCCTGCATCAACCCTGAGAGTAGAGTAGTTGGTGCCCAAGATAACATCATATATATAAGAACTGCTCTTCTTCAGGTTTGTGAAGAATTTGGGAGCACCAGTACCCTTAATTGTAACGTGGATAAAGTTGGAACGCTTGACACCGCCTACACCTGTCGCTACACAATACAGGTATATGGAGCCCTCGCTGTTCTCCCTGTAAGTGTAGGCATTACGGGTAGCACCCTCTATCGGTGTCGCACCTTCCTCTGATGCCGTGGTATTAGAATACCACTGATAGGTCATGGCATTGTCTGCCCACACAGAGAAAGTCAGACCACTCTCAGCCTCTGTTGCAGTAACCTCAACATCGTACTGAGTATTAATGGTAGCATCATCACTTGCCTTAGGGTACACTGTATAGTTTGGCTCCTTGTCGAGAATAGGTCCGACGAGGAGTTCCACCATATCTGGCACCTTGGCTGATGCCACCTTACCGTATGTATAAGGCACACTGACGGCAGAGCCGCTGGCATTGATGCTGGTGGCAGCAGGGTCAACGAGGGTATTGTCGCTGGCACTGATACCCGTGGCTTCACTTGCCTTAAAGGTCTTAGTGATGCCAGACACGAAATAGTTGCCCTCTATAAGGAACTCAGACTGCTTACGCGGGTTGATGGCATTCTCGGTGTTTCCTGGACAGTTGTACCAGTTGTTCAGCATGTGTATCTTACCGAAACGCGCCATAGGCATACGTGAACGGCAGTTCTCGCCCCATTCGTTGTAAGCGAAAGTGATGTTGAGCTTGCCTGTATCGTCGATAGTCTCGCCACTCTTACCATCATATTTGTCGTTTGAACCCACGAGGTTGGTGTTCTGGTGGACGTAAGAACGGTCGGTATAGTGGAAGTGACACCAAGAGGTGGTGATAAAGTCGGACTCGTTGGTAATATCGAAGTTACCATCCTGACCGTCTATGAACTCACAGTGGTCAACCCACACATGGTTAGTACCATTGATGACAGAAACGAGGTCGCAACCACCTACATCGACTGAACCAGGTCCTTGGAAGGAGAGGTTACGGATAATAAGGTTAGAACAGCCCGTGATGTAGAATATACCCGAGTCATGGTAAGCCTCAGTAAGAAGGAACTTGATATTCTCAAGATCCTGCGAGTTTGGTGCTGTTGCACCTACTACTCCTGCCTCGTAATCCAGCTGTTTCTTCTTAGATGCCAGACCTTTCCCAATAAGCGTCAAACGGGTGAGGTACTCACCTTCCTCACTTATGTATTTTGTGCCAGCCTTACTACCATCAGCATTATAAAGCTGAAGGTCACCACCTGTGCCTGCAGCGGTAGAGGCATTGGAAACACCTGAGCCTGAGCTGGTCTCTACAGAGTTGAGCCATGACTTGATGATATCGGTGAGGTACCACGTGGTGCAAAGGCGCGCACCATTCATACCGATGATGGTCTTGCCAGACAAGCCGCTGAGAGTGATTTTGGCATCAACATAGAAGTTGGTCTTATCTGCTACCTTATCACCCATGAGGGAGTGGTCACCATCGAATACGATGATGTCGTTGCTCTCTATGGCAGTCTTGATGGTTGACGCCATATCGGTCTTAGTACCATCAGCCTCGAGCACGATAACCTTCTTGCCATCGACCGTCATGGAACTACCTGCCAAACGGCCAGCAGCCTTGCCCTTTGCCACGAGTGCCTTCACGTCTTTCACGGTATATGCACCACCGCCAGTGATGTTATACGCAGTTTTCTCTGTACGCGAACTCAACGTAGCAAAACCGAACGGAGCCTTGGTGCTCTCCATCAGCTCTGCCGGCGTTACATCATCTGCACATGCACCCTGTGCTCCCACCAACATGGTGAGTGCCACGAGTGCCACCTTTACGACTTTGTTTAGTTCTGTCATCATATATTTCTTTTTGAGGAGTTAGAGGAGTTAAAGACATTGCCTTTTCCTCATACTCTGTTTTTATCTCTTAGTTTCTATTTTCTTTCTTCTTTTTCTGTTTCTCGCAAGGTCAAGAAGGACAACCTCTTTGAGGTTCTGAGTTCTTGTCGATAGTGTCCACATGTGAGCAAGCTCCCCTGATGTCCACTCCGCCAAGTTCTCTTTGCTGTTCCAGCATTTGTCCTTCTCTACGCAAAGGGCAAAGACGCAGTCTGCGACTGCTACGCAAAGGGACTTCCGAGCTATGCTCGCCTGAGCACCTACTGGAGCGCAAGAAAGACGCAGTCTGCGACTGCTACGCAAAGCCTTGCGGGTTGTATATCTATTACTCACCTCTTGTGAGTATCTTCAAGTCTACCCTATAAGGAGGGACTCTTTGCGAAGCCTCGGAGAGGCGACTTGGCTCTTGGCGTAGAGATGATTACTGACTTTAGTCAGCAGCGCGTCGAGGTAAGACACTTATCAAGCTTGCTTGAAATAAGGGGCTTATCGAGAGACGCTGAAGCTCGCAAGAGCTAATCATCGCGGCTTGGCGAGAAACCTTCTTCATCTCGGCTTGGCGAGAAGCCCTCCCCCTCCCCTTGGGAGGGTCGGGGTGGGTCTTATCTCAGCCTTATCTTCTTGTGATCCACAACATAGATGCCCTGCTTGAAGCCACTGTAGGTGGCGGTGCCAGGACGCACGTCGAGTACACGGACGAGGGCACCAGTCGCAGTATATACAGGCAGGGTAGTAGCGAAGTCGCTGACAACGACGAGGCGCTGCCCTACTCCATAAACGTGGAGACCGCTTGGCGTGCTCACACCACCGTCAGGGTCGCGTTGCATGTCACCATCGAGCACTTTCTCAAGTTTGCCGAGGTCATCAGAGATAAGTATATAGCCATCGGCGAAGTCAACGTCCATAGAGTTCGGAGCCAGTGCAGAGCCCGTGGTAAGGTAAGAGCGGAATGGATAAACCGTCTTGCCTGCCTCAAACTTGCTACCCTCGCCGTTTACGTCGATAGTATACACGCCAGTGCCCTCGTTGTTGAGGAAGGCTGCATAGTGCTTGTAGCTATTACGCTCATCGTATGTAGTTGCATCGTCGGTAACGGCTATGTTAGCACTGGTAGCGCCGAAGGTGATGCTCTGACCTGTCATGTCGAACTCATAGAACTGCTCACCTGGGAAGCTGACGATGAATGGCTTATAAGCCGCGAAGCCGCTCGTTGTTGGAGAAGCATCATCGCCATTCAGCTTACCATCTATGCTACGCTCTGGACGCTTGAAGACTGCACGCTTCTCACCGCTCACGCTCTTAACCTCATTCAGGCTGCGTAGCCAGAACTCATGGTTGAGTATGGTGTGAGCCTTATCAGCAGTCGCCTCACTATCTGAGCCGTAGAAGAAAGATATCTCCTTCTGTGGTGCCGTAGCAGAACCTACAGATGGTACGCCGTTGCCACTACTGTCAGTGTAACGCGTTATGCCATCAGAGAGAGTAGCCGTCTGCACGTCGTAAGGCAGTGCTACTGAAGACCATGCCTTGCCAGCCTGCTCTACATAACCCGTCTCAGGTATGCGCTCATACCACGCCTTGGTAGCCGTGAACTGGATAGGAGCATTGAAGTCCTCCCTATCCACGAGGTGAAGCTTGGCAGCGGTGTAAGAGGTTGCTGGAGTACCTGTTATCTGATGAGCAAGTATCTTATTCTCGGCAGTAGCATCACCGTAGTTTACTACCCTGCCGTCAGCAGATGTAGCATCCTTAGTGAGCTTAGCTATAGAGTGAGCCTCACTCACGTCGCTACCTGTATAGATAAGGAGGTTCTTGGTTACATCCTCGTCTATCTCCAGATGGTGATAGCCTGCAGTAGGCAGGTCGAGCGTAGGAGCGTAGTATATCTTCTGGTTACTCTCTTCGAGCAAACCGTCAGAAGGTATTGACTCGTTGTTTTCCTCGTCACGCTTACCCGTGAAGTCGATAGCCGTAGTGCGTGGGTCATGGACGTAGGTGATTACCTCATGGTTGCTACTTGCATTGAAGTGGAAGCCCCTATCCACCTTAGTGCGGTAGAAGCCAGAAGCACGCCATACGCGGTTGGTCATGTCGTCCACATCGTGGGAGACGATGGCAGACGGATAATCCTCTGGCACAGCCTGCAGGCCCTGACCGAAGAAGATGTAGTCGTTCTTAACGACGGTCTCACCCGAGGCGGCGTCTATCTTCGCCGCATTGAAGAGAGGCTTATACTTAGCATCGCCAGGAGCTACGGCTGTAGCAACCTTGTCAGCAAGAGAAATGTCGAGAGCCATCTGGCTGTTTGCCGTCTCAGCCTCTGACATAGCAGTCCACAGACTGTTCGGCGTGCTCACGTCTATCTTGCGGGCTGCATCTACCGTATGATCCGTGTTATGATACGTCTTATAGTCATCATAGCCTGAAGATACCTCGGCTGCATAGTGAGGATTTACGTCCTTACGTAGATACTCCTTACCTGTAGTCGCATTATACTGACGAGCATACTGGTAATCGCCGTTAGCATAGTAGTTCTTAACGTAAGCAAGAGCCTCTACTTCTGCAAGCTCAGCCTGTGTGGTTGAAGAAGCTTCTAACATCTTCTTACGAGCCTCAAGGTAGTACTGGTTGAGGTTGTAGGCAACGGTACCGTTATGGAACTCCTCCTCGGTGTAAATCTTTGACGCACCGTCCATGTCATATACATTCAGCTTGCCATACTCGAATGAGGTATGTATCTTACCCTCGCCTTCCTTCGTAGCAGCTATAGAGCCAGTAGTCAGTCCGAGGTTATATACATTACCCGTGAGTTTAGTGATGAAGTTATTGTCAATACCCTTCACAGTGTAGCCGTCACCATTGAATGTACCCTCGAACTCGGCAGGAGCCTTATAGTACTTGTCAGCCATGCTACTGGTCTGCTGTACCTCAATATTGTTCTGCAAGAAGAACTGACCAAACTTACCAGACTTAGGCACCTCTATCTCCTCTGGCTTAGAAGAATCCTCTGAATCCATGTAGCCCGGCAGGTTAACCGTAGGATAATCTACGCCAACGGTATCCACGAACTGCTGGAATGCCTGCATGTCTGCCACATTCCTTATATATATACGTGGCTCGGCAAAGGTATCATCCTTCTTAGCGCGAGCGAGAGCCTCCTGCAGTCGCAACTCCACAGGGAATGAAGAGTCAGGCTTCATCTGGTGGTAGTTGTGCACAAGGAGCTTGTTAGCAGAATTGAGTGCTACAGGGAACAGTATTGGGTTACCTGTATTATCACTCATGTTGTTACAGGTATATACATACTGTACGCCGTAACCGTTCATGAAGTAGTAAGCTGGTATCATGACATATCTGCCCTCGGCATCTACATACACCTTATCCTTGAGCACCTCGCTGGTCTTCTCTCCGCTGGTGTCGAAGGTGTAGTAGCCATTCTCCAGTCCGTCGCCCGCACTGTTAACCTTACCGATGCGGAAGTACTCTCCGTTCTGAGCGAATGACTCATCGGCATCGATGCTCACGCCCTTATTGATGCGGATATACTCACCAGGCAGAGCACAGTTGGCAAGTGAGATGTCACCTGAGTGCGTAGGACCCTTAACATAGTTGATGATAAGGTTGATGGTGTAGGTCTTCCATGCCAATGGCTTTGACCTGAGTTCTATCTGTACAGTGTCAGGCTTAGACAAATGCTTATCGTAATACCCTGCCGCTGTCAGTCCTTCGCTATTGCCTGTTGAGTTGTTAACCGCATCGCGTAACTGCAAAGATAGTATAGGAGACTTGAACATTTCTGCAGTTGGCAAATCTCCATTATGTGAAAGCGACTGCGTTTTATAGCCGTCAGGCAATGAGCCTTCGCCATACGGCTTTAATGTTCCGTTATCCAAATCTGTTGTGCGACTTATATCAGCAAACATTGATTTGTCTGCAGTCTCATTATAATTGTACTCTGTGACAATTCCATTATCATCCGTAACCTTGGATATACTCAGGCGCAAAGTATAATCTTTATCACCATTTTGTATATCACAATTAGTATTATAAGTAGCATCTGCGACGGTCTTTGCATCATCCTTATGATGACCGTTCCACTTTATGCCAGTTATATACAACTGTTCTGGATTAGCTCCCTCAAGAATAGTCAATCCATCAGAAGTATCTGCATTAAACAACTTTGCCTCACTTGCACTATCATAGGTAAATCCTGTTATATGCAAGTTATAGAAATAATGATTACCTATAAGGAACCAATAATGCATCTCTGAACTCTCTGCATCCTTAGGTGAACCTGTAATGTCGTCATAATTTGTCAACAAGCAATCGTCAACGACATACTGCCCCTTACCCAAACCTGAAGGGAACACGAAGTTACCAGTTGACTCAAGGAAGTTTGTCTTATCTTCATGTACGTTGTCAGCATAAACGTAGCCACCACCCTCATCAAGAATAGGCTGAATCAGCTTCATCTCTATCACACCGTCAACAGGACCGTAGTATATACCCTCAGTACCAACAGCATCCTTATCGTATGTGCCCTGCACCTTCATGGCATAGCCAGAAGACAAACCTATCATATTCTTAGATGTTGCATCATTACGTAAATTGAATTTATTTTGTGCATTACTGAATGCCTCATCCTGAAGTTCTGTATTCTTACCCTTTGGATAAGTAGCATAGAAATCATTTATATATTGTTGTTTCTTTTGTTTATAAGTGATTGATGCGTTATCACTATCCAAATTACCGTTAGCATTATGATACACATCGTCAAATGCCACATTTGACTTAACAGCACCCACATAGTGAATATTGTTATTAAGACCTACGTAGTTACGATATTTCGTTGCCGTTGGGTCTGTAGGTAATGTCTCCGTAGCAATGCTTGAAACCATCTGCAACTCTCCTACTCGTGCTATTGAATAAGGAGTGGTAGTTATCTCCTTAATGGTATAGTCACGTGCACCATTGAGCAGCACGCAGTTGTCAGTAAGACGCATCTGGTCAAAACGCTGGATGGTGTTGAGCAACTTGGCATGGTTTTGCTCTGCATATCCAATGATTTGTCCATTTTCAGATATTGGCATTGGCTCAGCGCTCAATACAGAGTGGCTGGCATAGCCATAGCCACGCAGCTCACCAGCACGGAAGCCTTCAGAATAAGACAGGTGTCCGTCACCAAACATACCACCGTCGGTTGTTTCGTTGGTCGCTATATCGATATGTTCGGCATCATACGCTGTATTATCCCAAATCAGTACGGTGGTGTTACCACCCCATCCTATTGTGCTACGAGTATGCAAATAGTCATTCTCCTCAGCTATCGTGTTGTTGATGTTGTATTTATCATTAAACTTACGCACAGTATTGGTACCCGCACCGCCACTGCCAGTGAAGGTCGAAGCCAGTGAGTAACCGCCACCATATACGGCATCGCCGATGTTGATTTTCACGTTACCCCATGCGCCAGATGCCGTTACGCTACCCGGAGTGAAGTTAGAAGACTCCGTTGACTCCTTAGCCACGATGGCATCATACACCGTAGGAGCAATGATATCGCCCTTGACCAGACGGATAACCTGCTTGATGGCATTAGACTTATCTGTCTCGTTTGTGATGCCGAGGTTCTTCTTATCGGCACGCAGCATAGCATATATGCCTGACTTATTTACTGTATAGTACTCAGGATATCCCACAAGCACCTGAGTGGAACCATACTGCACACCGGCGTATGCTCCACCGCTGACATTACCCGTAACGTGACCGTTGAGCACCTTGACAGTGGTGTTGCCTATCACATTACCAAACTCACCGCCGCCATAGATATTGTTGGCAGAGAAGCCCGTATCGTTAATCGTTACAGGTGTAACATCGGTAACCTTGCCGCCACCAGCGCCATCGAGGGATACATCAAGGGAAGAACCTCCACCACTTGTGCCTTGAGTACAAGGTTCGGATGAAGTACCGAAGGCTACATTGATGTTGCCGTAAACGTATGACTCCGTACCGTAGCCGCCGCCATAGATGTTGCCAGCAGGCTTGCCTGCCACATTAGTATCAATGATTTTTTGCACCTCAAGCCCATTGACCATGTTAGTTTGTACGTCGATGCTGATATCGCCGTTAATAGTGCCACTCTTATAGCAGCCGCCATATATGTTACCTGAAGTATAAACGCCCTCTTTCAGTGAAGATGCTACGTCGATATTACACTTCACGAGCATGTCTATCATAGGCTTCTCCGTGCCACGTGAGCCGAGCAGATAACCACCCTCGTGCACTACGCCGAGGTCGTTACGCACGAAGTTGGCATTGTTACATCCACCGACAATCTTATCCTTAATGGTAAGACCGGCAGGGAAGATATAGTTAACCACACGACCGTCATCAGCAGGCGTAACGTCCATGTTGCCACGGTTGCCACCGCAGAAGAAGCTGCCAAAGGTGGTGCCCACGACATCGCGTGCACCTGTCTGCGTCCACGTACGGTCAGCATTAGGCGTAGCCACTGCGCCGTTCCACTTCAGTATAGGCTGAACAGACATCTGTACAGGCTGGAAGTAGAGGTCGATGATGTGAGGGAACGTCTTTTGACGGTCTCCCTCGCTCAGAGGCAGATACGTCACTGGAATTGCCTTGTTGTAAGGGTCGTCAACCCAGTTGATACCGTCAGAGAGCTCTATGTTGTTGATACGCTTGAATGCGTTGAGCGTACCGTTTGTTGACTCGTCAAACATAGCCTCGCCATCAGCACCCATGAACACTTGCGACGCTGTGACATAGTCACCCAGGTCAACAGTTACCTGTGGGTCTCTGGTACCATCCAGTTTCGTCACCGTAGCTGTGTTACCACCTCCAAAGATATTGCCCACTACCCTGACAGGATAAGCAGCAGACCTACCAGCCACCTTGAGTTCGATGAACTGTGACAGCGGACGGTAAGAGTTGATGTTAACAAGTCGTGCCGCCTCACTTGCACTGGAAGCAGATGCTGGCATAAGCACTTCACGACGAGGAACCTCATATACCAGCGGATAAGTGGCACCATCAATCTCGTAGTCCTCAACGGCAGTCACCTCTTTACGACCTTCGTTGAGGGCATAGAGGTAGTTACCGTTACCTGCACCGTAAACATTGTGGAATATCTTACCGCCGTAGATGTTTACGCTTATCTGTCCGCCAATCTGTCCTGACACATCGTTGCCGCCATATACATCATGGTTGATGAATATCTCATCATTGTTTGCTGAGGTCTCGCCTATATTGAGGATTGCAGCACCTTTCACGTCGCCCATCATGCCTCCGGCAAAGACATCGTCAACACTGGCTGACCTGATAAGCATACTGGTAGTCTGCACATCGTTATAGAACGAGCCGCCATAGGCACGGCGCATGAACGGTCTGCCCTCGATAATGACATTCGTGGAGTTTTCAACCACACCGTTGTAGCCACCTCCGATAACATCGAGCACAGACTGCTGCGTCTTATATATAGTCCAGAGGTCTTTCAGCGTGTTATCAGTAGCGATATTAGAGCCTGTAGCCACATCACTGTTGGTGATATGGGCATCAGCGTCTATGTTGACATGGACATGAGTATTATTTACGCTGGTCTTCTTACCATATCCACCGCCTATGACACTGAAGTGGAATGAACCCACCTTATTATATATATTCTTCCATTCGTCTTGGTCGAAGAGATTAACACTGCTTCGCCAGGTGTCAGTGTCTACGCTACGTCCGATAGGAGTATCACTGTAGAGCATACCCTTAGTCATTGTGACGTAGGTATCACCTGTTACCTTACAAGCAGCATTACCACCGCCGTAGATGTTGTGATTGATGCGGAACTTATTAGTTTCAGGGTCGTACTGTGAGGTATAATATACACCTGCCGACTTCAGCGATGCAGGTACCCAACTGCGGTTGTCTGCATCCCACATAAACCAGAGACACCACTCACCGCCATTGATGTTGACATTAGTGTCGCCACCGACATCAGAAGAAGTGATACGCTTTTCGTCAGCAATATCTGCACCGAGGGTTGAGCCGTCATCGCCGAAGCCGCCACCGAAGATGTTGTAGCCGAGGTTACCGCCCAAGATGTCAACGGTAGTGTTACCCGTTACCGAACCGTAAGAGCCACCGCCATAGACACGGTTCCAGAGGTAGGTTGGTTTTTTTGCTACCGCCTGATTGATGGTGACGTGGGTATTACCATACACCTTACCCAAAGCAGTATAATTATTACACTGAGAGTTCAGACGACCAGAGCCGCCGCCGAACACCTGCTGATAGATTGCGCCACCTGTAACGCTGACAGTGGCAGCAGGATCAGCAGGATTCAGAGGAGCAGAGTTCTTGACGTTAGCCACATCACCACCGCCAAACACCTTGCCAAAAATCACGGTACCGTCTGTGTCATCCATAAGCGATGTGCCGGTGATGCTCACGCTGGTAGTCTTGTCAACGGCAGCTATTTCAGTGAAGTCGGTGTAGTTGCCATCATTGTCCTTATAAGACTCTACACCAGCACCGCCACCATAGACGTTATTCTCTATGATACCACCAGTAATGTTTACGGTAGTAGCGCCGCCCACCTGTCCGTAGGTCTCTGTGCCAGTAGGAGAGGCTGGCATAATGCCGATACCGCCACCGAAGACGTTGTGACACATAGACTGGTCGGAGATGCTGACCGCAGCATTGCCCGTCACCTTACCAGCCATACCACCACCAACGATGTTCATGAAGGTGTGGTTAGGAATGCTGAAGTTATTAGCGAGTCGAGATGTAACATAACCAGAGAGCATACCAGACTCACCGCCGTAGTATCTCTGCTTAATCTCTGTGGTCAGAGCATCAAATTCCGTCTTATATGTGCCGTCAGAAGTATTGAGTAATGCGCTCCATACGGCACGGTCAGCCGTACGTGTAGCACCACCGTCGGTAGCGCCATCATAGGCATCCTCCTTACCGATAGACACCGTTACGTTAGTGTTGCCCGTGATGGTAGTGTTAGCACCATATCCGCCGCCGAGCACTGAGAACTGTGGATGAGAGTTGTTGGTGCTTATCAGATGATAGAGCAGTGCACCCGTGCTCCACTCCTCATTGTCATAGTAGCCCAGAGCCTCAGTCATCATACCGTGGTTGACAATGATGGATGCGGAATGCTCACCTGCCGTAGCATTCACTCCATTCTCCTTATCCCTATAGCCACCCACGATGGAAACGGTATTGCCGCCGCCATATATGTTATGGTCGTTGACAAAAAGTTTCTTGTCAACATCAAACACGTCAGATATATCGCTCTTGAGGGCTGCCAGTTCCGGTGCCGTCTCGCCATTATTCTTTGCCTCGATGATAGCCAGTGCAGCCTCCTTAGTCACTCCCCTGTCGGTCATGCTATGTATGCTGCCACCTATGCCTGCTATCTGTCTCCAGAGGAAAGAGCCGCCGTTTACCGTCACGTTAGTGTTACCCGTCACGTCGGCAGAAGCCTCTATAGTCTCACCATCCAGCTTACCCTCGCCGGCACCATAGATGTTATTGCCTATGTTACCGCCGTTGACGAGGATGTTAGCATTACCAGGAACGGTGCTGTTGAGACCACTCGCATTAACGTCACCAATCTGTCCGCCACCGTAGATGTTGCCCCAGATGTTTGGTGTGTAGGTTATCTCCTCCTCTGTATCGCTGTCGATGCCTGTTGAGGTATCAGTAAATACGAAGGTGTTACCTGCTATGTTACCCAATGTGGTGTAGTCGTTAGCCTTAGACTTAACACGACCCTTACCGCCACCGAACACATCGCCAAAGATGTTACCACCCTCTATACGAACTATCGTGGCAGAGTCGGTAGGCACGGTGCCGTATGCCTTATAAGGCTTATCTTGAGTTATGCTGTTAGCAACGTTTGCCACGTCGCCGCCACCATACACGCTACCATATACACGGGCATTCTCCACTACACTGACACGGGTGAAGCCAAGCACCTTACCCATATCAACGAAGTCCTTGTATGGCGTCTCGTCAGCCGGGTCAGCAGACTCCACGCCTGCGCCACCACCGAATACGTCGCCATATACGCCACCGGTACGTCCCTTCTCGTCAGGCTTAGAGAGGCTCACACGTACGTAGGTGTTACGTCCCACCTCACCAAGATTCTCTCTATATCTATCTGTCGGGATGATATTGCCCGTAATGCCTGTTGCAATATTAGTAGAAGACAGGAGTTTGTTATATTCGCCCAAATGACCATATCCACCACCATACACACGGTGGACGAAGGTGGTGCCACCCAGTTTCACGTTAGTATCTTCCTTAACCAGACCAGCATATCCACCACCGATTACGCCAAGCACGGTGTAGCCGCCGATACCGTAGTTATTGCCGTAGATGGTCATGTTATCATCAGTAGCAGCCTCGGTAACCTGATTTTCTTCTTCGAGCGAAACGTCGAGTGACCACTGCTCATTGGTACTCTCGTCCTCATCATCGCTATAGTAGCCTTCCACTCCGACTGTTACATCAGTAGCCTTCACCTGAGTGAATGGACCATATCCACCACCGAACACATAGAAGTGAGGGTTAGCATCATCGCTGAACGACATCTTCCATACGCTGAGCTTAATCAAAGCAGCAGGCACGGCACCGTTTGTCACCTCTACCCTTGCTGTATCACTGACAACACTGGCAAGACAACCTCCGCCGAAGATATTGTGGGGATTCCTGAACTGAACGGCTGTCACCTTCTTGCCTGAACCATCCAGTGTCTTGTCGATAAAGAAGTCGCTATTTGTACCAGACACGGCACCAGTCCATTCCTTGAACTTTCCCTTGTCAGCAGCAACAGCAGAATCATCAAAGCGGCTTATCCACTTCTTGTTCCACTGCACGTTAGCACCATTCACATATACAAAGGTCTGACCGTGTATGTTAGCCGGAGTAGCGACGGTGTTGTCATTAGTCATCACGCCCTTACCACCGCCGAATATCTGACCAGCGAAGGCACCCTGAGATACGCTCACCTGAGAAATACCACTGACATCAGCCTGATTACCGCCACCGAAGATGTCGCCCCATATCACAGCCTTAGGATTAGCCAGAGAGACCATAGAGCCAAAGGCACCATATTCGTGGTTAGCAAGATTTTCTGCAGTGATGAGTGTACCCACAGCCGCGAGGTTACCGCCACCAAATACGGTGCCGAGCACCTGACCACCATTCATGTTTACTGTAGTATTGGTAAATACGGTACCCTCATTACCTCCGCCATAAACCTCACGCAAACCTATGTCATCGTACGAAACATCCTCAACCTTATGCTCTATTGCAAAGTCATTGATATTGACATTGGTCATATTGCAATAGGTATTAGCACCCAAGCCCGCACCATAGACGGTGAGTTGCTCGACACCCATGCCATTGTTGATGTTCAGCGTGGTGTTACCGCCAGAGGCTGCCGACTTGATGGCTGATATAACCTTCGTCGGGTCACCGTTTGCGTCCTTATACTGACCTATGACGGAAGCGAGGTTGCCGCCACCATATATATAATGTGAGGTCTCGGAATCAGCAACATAGTTGCCTTCAGAAAGCTTTACGTATGTAGTGCCCTTACCAAGTGTTACGCTCGCATTGCCCGTAACATCGGCGCTTGCCTTAATGGTAGCCGGCGAACCAGCAAGGTAGCCAAGACCGCCGCCGAAGATGTCACCACCGATACCGGCACCGCTGATATTTGCCGTCACATTGCCATATACGTCACCCTTCTCGGCACCACCATAGATTACGCCACCATCAGTCTCCTCCGCCTTCTTGCCATATATAGTGCCACCGGTGATGTTAAGCGCAACATTGCCAAATACGTTACCAACAGAGTCTGGAATCTGGGTCTGGTATGTTGTATAGTAATCTACGTTGCCGCTCCTGTCACATATAGTCTCTCCTTCATAGAGTCCCTGTGCGGCGCCGAAGACTTTTCCCTTAATGACACCTCCTGAGATGTTCACCGTTATAGCATTCTTCGCACCTATAGAGAAATAAGACTTTCCTGCTACAGTCAGGTCGCGGTTGTCAGCACCCCAAGCGCCTTCTTTTCCACTCTTACGGTCCTTGAAGTCTTCAGAAGAATATCCGCTGCCGACATTGGCGATAGCACCACCGCCATAGATATTGCCGTCAAAAGTGCCGCCAGAGATGTTCACCGTAGTAGTACCATAGACACGTGCCATATCCTTGAGGGTCTTCAGGGTATTAAGATTATTGTTATACTTAATAGTACCAAAGCCCTTACCACCACCGAATACATCGCAATGGAATATACCGCCGGTGATATTCATCTCGATGTCGCCATATATCTGACCGAGAGATGTATAATGTCCATAGTATGCTCCCTCTGAAGATGTGTCAGTATGACCATGACGTCTGGTCTTATAGTAATAATCTGTACCTCGACCGCCTGCAAAGATGCCGTCTGTGCAGTAGAACTCGCCACCATTGATGTTAAGTTGTGCTACCGGATGGGTAGATCCCTCCTTGCCGTAGATGTTACCGCCTCGGAAGTTAGGATACGTGGCACTATTACCTAATATATCAGTAGATACGAAACCACTTCCACCGCCAAAAATACCATATATCTTATGCTCCGCAGAACCAAAGACACCGCCGTTTATGGTCAGGATGGTCTCTGTATCCTCTGGGTCAATGTCAACCTCCTGCTTGAGTTCCGGGTCGTAACACTTTATTATTACCTTGTCAGCCCCGGTCTTGGTCTTATAGGTCTGCCACGGACCGTAAGCTACGTATCTATGACCTTCTGCTTCGCCCCAATATGGCAGACGCTGCACGCTGAGGTCGTAAGATTCCGTAAATGTCATTCTTTTACGATAAGCGCCGTTACCCTTAATCTGGGTACATTCCTCGTCATTATATCTTACCAGATCACCTTTTTTGAAATAATACTCTTTATCCTCATAATCTTTTGCATAATAGGTGGTAACCCCATCTACTGTTTCTTCTCTGATGATGCTCGGCCAATAGGAATTATCTCCGCCATCATTATTATATGTTAGAAATACAGGAACCAAGCCTCTCTGCTGCTCATCAACATGGTATATGCCATTCACACCGCCCGCACCTGTGGCAAACACACCCGGTGTCACACTTACCTCAGACGGATATGAAGTATTGGCACGGTAAAGCACCTCGAATTTACCACCGTTTATGGTTATTCTATTGTGTCCGTAGAATGGGATGTTTACCATACCGTCGCTACCGTGGTTACGTCCAAGACCACCACCGTAAACCTCAGTAACGGTGATGCGGTCATCATCAGTGGCAAAGCCGTCCTCACCCTTCAGGCGTGACTTAGCGGGGTCTAATACAATACCCGCACGTCCCATGAATGAGTTCAGAGGTATGTAATGGCTGCCTGATACACTAAAGTCACGGATAGCACCAAGGTTACCGCTGGAGATACGTCCTACCCTGCCGCTATAGACATTAATGTCAACATCGCCATACATGGCACCCTCATGGTTGCCGGCAAGGAGCATACCTATATCATAGGTCATTGGATAATTCCATTTATCTGCTGTCTGTGTGCCGTCTGTGTGATATGCGTATGAATGTGCCTTGTTCCATGCCTGGTCAATATCTATATTCATGGTACACCTGATAGGCATGTCAGGAGAACCTACTATGCCTGCGCCATTAGTGTTATTCTGACGGTAGGAAGAACATATTACGGAGAAGAAGCCTGACTTGATGTTTATCTCAAATCCCTCGCTTCCATGAGGCAGTTTCTCCTCCATGAGCTCATTATTGAAACCGCCATAGTCAGGATCCTTGAAGCGCGCATCGTTAAGAGGTCCTCCGAATATCTGGAAGTCGCAGTTGTCAGCATTACCTATTCTACCAAAGGCATCGTTGGCACGACGGAAATGCTTCATTACCAAGCCGTCGCCCATCTCAAGGCTGTTGTAGAAACAATAGAGTATGTCATAGTTGCCGCCATTGCTTCCGTTACCATCTCCATAGAATGTAAGGTGCTCAAAGCGTGTGTCACCATAGATACACATGTTGTTTTCACCACCGCCGCACATCGTTATCTGGGCTTTATCGCTGTAATCATTACCCTTGTATTTACCCGTGATGGTCACATTCTTCCACATATCACCATTATACCAGTCGTCATAATTAGGCTTAGAATCGTTAGTACAATGTAGCTGGCGACCGTTATTACCATCTAATGTGGTGGTATTATCACCATGATATTTGGCATACCATATATCCCATGTGTTTTGTGCATTATTACTACAGTAGAAGCCTTCCTTGGTGCGGTCCTGAGTACTGTTACTCATCAGCACGATGACGTTATCGTTCCATGTAACATCTGGCATGAGCAGAGAGTATGCCTTGTGCCATGACTTGACAGCCTTCTTTGGGTCTGAACCATCATTGGAGTCATTGCCTGATTCAGGATCAAGGAATACCACCGTCTCATCAGCAGGAAGCTGAACGAGAGTAAAGGTGAAGGTATTGTCCTCCAGATAGTCATGCTTAGGAGCCGGAGAACGTGGTGCCGTCTCATCAACTACTGTTACGACACAGTAGTGCAATGTTGCTTCATCTGATGATGGCACACCGTAGGACGCGCTTGTTGCTTCAGGTATCTTATATGATGCGCCTTCATCTACTTTTCCCTTGTACCACTGATATGAAACAGAATAGTCAGGTGAAGATACGGCAGGAGTAAGGCTGACCGACAATATCCTTGAGCCTGCGCCGCCATCCTTGCTTATGCTTGCTGTGATTTCAGGCGAAGCTGGCACCAATACATCCTCAGATGTGCCCGGTGTAGCAATGCCCGGCACTGTTACCTTTACAAAGAAATACTGGTTATGCACATTCTGAGTTGGAGTGTATTCCCTCTGATTCGCACCATCAACAAGCTTTTCTGTATCCACTCCATTCACGCGCACGCGCTGGTACCACTGATATATTGGTGTACCTGTAGCCGAGGTATTGACATCTGCAACGAGCTTATGAGTAGGAGTCTCATCCTTGGCGTTGTAGGTATCTTTCGCAGTAACTTCCACCGTACCTCCTGCACCCAATACGAGCACATCACGACCTACGGTATTAGTACTCCATATCCACTGGTAGTCATTGATTGGAGCACTCTCCTCAGAGGACAATGCCGTGCCACGTACCTGAGTCTTATCATTAAAGACCTCAAGCACCTCAGCACTCTCAGCAACGGCATAGTTACCGAGGTTTACACCCTGATATTCATAGAGGTCACCATCACCACTATTGCCACCATAATTAGACGTTGAAGCCATGTTTGTACCACCGGTCGGGTGGTCTGCCTTCTCCTTGATGTTACGGTCGCCATAATTTGACGTTACGGGAGGATAGGTATCATTGACGTCCTTGTATTGCGTGCCATTGTAATGCTGGTAGTTATAGTACATACCTGTAGCGTCACGCTGCATGGTGGTAGATGTCTTGCCCGTAAACTGCTTGACCAAGTCTTGCCAGTTGCCTCCAGCGTTACCATTCCACGACATCAGACCATAGATTGGTCCTGCCATAGCATTAGGAGCCTGTATCTTACCAGTAAAGATAGCGGGTGCCGCCCAGTTAAGGGTGTTTTCGGTACTATTGGAATACATAGAGCCTATGATACCTCCGATAAGGAAAGCGCGCTGATCCCACTGATTGCTTGTATTATGATACTTAGCATGGGTTATCTTAATGTCTGTATCGGCAGAGACATAACGGATTTTTGCATTATTTATCGCACTATTATCGCTGCCGTACTCTTTCTGCGCGCGACCTATAAGACCGCCGATAGAGAAGCGCTTTGATGCCAAGTCATAGGCTTGTGAGTCATCATCATTGATTTGGGCATTGGTAACAGAAACATTCTCGATGATAGCATAGGCGCCTGCTACACCTGCGAGGGTACCTACGTAGCACTGGCTTGCCCATCCATAAAAAGGTGAAGCTGCAAAAATGCCGTTACGCCATGTATTGCCGTCCCAATAGCCGTTACCATTGTTATTATAAAAGGAGAGATTTGATTTCTTGTGCTTCAGTATTACGTCATCCAGCTTGAGGTTGCGTACAGCAGCACTCGTCTTCTCTGTTCCGCCGCATCTAATATGTGGATCACCATGGCCAATAACACTAAACAGTCCCCAAAGAGCGGTAGGACCATTTCCGTCAGCAGAAAACCACTCCTGACGCAAACCACTGATGGTGTAGCCTCTACCGTCAAATTCTCCTATGAAGGCACGGTTCCAGCTATAAAAGTCACCATTAACCGGAACAGAATTGGCACCTATAGGATAGAACACATCAGGAGAAAGGGTTATATTATTATCCAACCTATAGTAGGCTTGTCCATAGCCTGGCCAGTTGATGTCAGTATTATTCTGAGAACGAAGACAAGTGCGATCTGTGCTGTTATTTTTATAACGGTCAAGGAAGAAACCCTCGTGAGCAGTCTCATGATCATAGCACATCTGCTCCTGCATAAGACGAAGTTCCTCCTCGCAGCCAATAAGGAAAGGATAGTTCTGACTGCCCGGAATCTTATTGTGAATGAAATTTATGCAAGCCGCTAACGACTTAGGATTAGCGACAAGCTCTTCCTGATTCGACGTACGCAGGCGTAACAAAGGTATGTATGTGCTCGCCTGTGCAAGTACATTACCGCCTGCATCGAGTGCCACGACATTTATAGGCTTGGCAGTCTGCCACCCCTGGTTGATAACAAAGCTCGGCTTGACACCATTGAGTGACGCTGAGGTGCTTGAATTATCCTCTGCTCCATCCACATACCACTTATAAGAACTGATATCACCTGCATTGGCTCCGTCAGGGGTAATGGTGAAGTTATGAGATACGAAACCACGAACAGCCTCCTTGTAGTTCTGATTCACCTCGGTTGCGGCACCATTTAGCGAACCGTCCTGCGGAGCAGTCTCGCTGATGGAGAGTGTTACCTTCTTGAGAGCCACGCCCTGTGCCACCTCAATATTCTTGGTGAGACCGGCAACAAACTTATCGGCTGCATCGTCCGTAACATACTTAGTGCCCATGTTTACGCCTTGCGCGTAGTACATATAATAGTCAGGGTATGCAGTAAGACCAGACTGACCTAATGCCTTGTCTGCCTGAGGATAGATGTCCTGATATCCATCGCGCCAGTCAGACTCCTTGGATGTATCCCATGCCTTATATGGCTTTCTGCTGTTAAAAGACTGCTGGTAGCCATTACCATTGTGGTCAGAATTTGTCCACCACAACAGTGTGCGGCTTGGACGAGCAACAGAACTGAGCCGGTTCTGACGCTTAAGTGTGAAAGGATTTACCGTAACATAATTGTTGACATCGACACTTGACTTGGCGAAGTTAAGGTAACGAAGGTCGGCATTCTCCAAAGTGTCGGTCTTAGTACCGAAATAGCCATTGGTAAGCACAGCGTCAGTGAAGTCAGAGGAAAGTCCTATCTTGTAGTTGTTGTAATACCATGTGGCGGACCTGCTCTTCTCTACACGGTCGGCATCACTTGCTTTTTCATAATCAAAAGAACAAACTATCCTTTTCCAATCCATATTCATGCCTATAAACACACATGGCACGACATAGGCTCCAGGTGCCTTTATCTTACCTGAGAAGAAGAGGTTTTCACACATACGGAAAGGATACCAGTGGTTTCCTACCACACCCGCAACCGAGAAGTTCGCATACTGATAACTGTCAGCAACTGAGGGGACGAAATGGTGGAAGTCGAAGTCTGCATCCGTAACGGCACAATCGTTAATATAGTTTGCCTGCGACCATGTCCCGCCATCATGAAGCGGAGAGGTGCTCATACCCCTCGTGTCGTCACTGATGTATCCTACCACGCCACCTACAGACAATCTGGTGAGATTCTGATTGTTCGTTCCCACCGTAAAGGTAAGCGTGCCGGCACTCTCACTCTTATACCTTGGTGAGGTAACCACGATGTTCTTTGCATGAGCCCAACCATTAAGAGAGGCTATCGCTCCAATATCCCATTTTGCAGTCTGACTGCACTTGACGATAATCTCAGGATTTATGACCTTGATATTTGATATCTCACTATAAGACGTAACCCTACCTGCGATGATACCATAAAAACGCTCGGCTTTACTATCGCCTTTGGCATTGGCACTCTCTATGATGAGTTTCGCATCCTTGATGTTCAGGTTCTTAACCTCACAAAGATATGCCTTGCTATTTTCCCAAACACCATTCAATCCAGGGAACAAACCATACCTGCCAGTCCAGCCACCAGTTTCATTAGACTCCCTTGCAACGATCTTCATGTTGATGATGGTGTGACCAGCACCATCAAAGACTCCACGGAAGTTGTTGCCATTCTTGGCTGAGCCCCACTCCCATTCGTGAACATCACCATTGAGGTCGATGTTTCCTGTCAACTTGAAATATTTTTTGTTACTCCAGTTGCCGTTATTGGAACAGAGATACATGATGGTAGCAAGCTTATGACCAGTATCAATAAGATATGGGCTAATTACCGTACCACCACCCTCAATACCAGCATTGATGATTGTGGTAGAATACGTGCCATCCCACAAATCGTAGATCACGCCATCGTGTTCCACCGTACCCGCCTGCGCGTAAGAAAAAGCACCTACGGACAGGAGCAAAACTGCCACGAGGCGGCACAGTGAGTTATGCATCATGCCGTTTTCCGCATGATGCCTGATGCTGATGATTGACTGTCTGATAGTTTTTGAACCTAAATTGTACAAATTCTTCATAAGCTTGGTCATAGCTTTTATCTTGTTTTTGTTTCTTACGTTGTCTATTGTGCTTCAACGCGGCACAGAAGTCCCCATCTAGATGTGTTTTCAGGCTTAGGGGATATGTTAGAATGTCGAGGGCGGGTTTCGTAATTATAACGAATACTTTTTACTCGATAAATCCGTCGTTTTTTAACTGATTAGTAGAAGGGTCTGTAATCTGTGCTTATTATTTTTCGTTAACGGACTAACGCCTATTTTTCCATTTCGCAATGCAAAAGTACATAAAATAATATATGTACGCAAGGAATTTAACAATCACCCCTCCCTATTTTAACGTAATTTCACACTCTTGAAGCATCTGAAAAAAGATATGATAATTTACACTTTGTAAGGCATGTCTGGTTATCTCCTTACAAAGTGTCACTTCAAAAAAGTGAACTTAAAAATCAAATCTGGAAAACTTAGGAAAAATCGCCTCCTACGAAATAGGTGCACAAATCTACCCTTTTGGAAGAAATGCCTATTTTTTCTTGAAAATAGCTTAACTTTTACCCCCTAAAAGCATTACTTTTCGAGACAGAAGCATTACTTCTATCGCTAAAAGTAATGCTTCTATAGGGTCAATTTTTCTGTTTTGTGCGCTAATTTTTATCATCTGCTTCTTACTGCCTGATTACCAGATAGTTACAAAATCGCCGAGAATCGCAAATTTGAGGACATCTGACTGGTTGTACGTAAAAAAGGCAAGGAAATGGCATTACGAAAAATCACTTTGCAAGCAAAAGCGAATGATTTGCTTACAAAGTGATATTATGGTACGATATTTCGATATAACGAGATATCGAAGTGGCAATACCTACTTCACTTCCGCAGTGCGGGTGCTGAGAGCAGTATTGCCTGCCATGGCGACACAATAGTAGAAGCCGGGCTTCTCTGCCGTGAGGGTACCGCTGACGGCATCATGCAGGAACTTGAACTTACCCTTGGCAGCCGCCTTCTGGTTCTTGGCATAGTACCACTGGAAGTGTATCTGCACGCCGTCATCGCCACAGGCGTTGACGGAGAGTTTGTCGCCTACCTTATATGAAGGAAGCAAATCACGTGAGAGCATGATGTCCTTATCCTGCTGATACATGCGCTCATACTCCGTGGCTGCAAGGATGAAGCCTCCAAGCACCTTGCCCTCAGTATAGGTGTTGCGCTGAGGAACGTCAGGACCCAGAAGGTAGTACTCCTTTGAACCGTCACGCTCGTCCTTAGCACCCAGTCCTGCAGAAGCACAGTTGTGGATAAGTTGTACTGTGCCATCCTGCTGCTGCATCATAAACTCATTTACTGCACCCTGATAAGCCTTCTTTGCCACTGGCTCATATTTTGCCTTGTCGAGGAGTCCGAGACGGATACCCTTTATATAAGCAGCAGTAAAGATAGAGGTGCATGAAGACTCGAGGTAGTTACGAGTGGCAGGATAGGTCTTGCCCTTATACTTTGTGGCAACAAAATCATCGGTTTCATCGAGCAATTGATACCAGCAACCAGTCTTGGCATCCTGACGGGCTGCAAGTCCTGCTGCAAGCTCATTGAGGTAGTAGCGAAGGGTGCTGTAGTTCTGGGTGTTCTGCAAGCCAGCTATCTGCATCTGCTCGAGAATGTCGTCGAGAGCGAGGAAATACCAGCCACAAGCCCTGCCCCAATAGGCAGCTGAGTGGAAGATGATGGTCTGAGTGCCATCGGGGAGTGTCTGCTGACCTATGCCAGCCCAAGCCTCTGACGCCTTGTTGGAGGGGTCGGCACTGAAAGCATGCCAGAGGAGCTTCTTGTCCTTATCCCAGAGGAACTTCCAAGAGACATCAAACTGACGAGTAATGAGGTCCCAGTCCTTCTCGGCAGAGCCTGTGACATAGCCAGCCTTCTGGTAGTTAATCATCTGGGCAAGCAGGGCAGCACCCATATAGAGACCGTCGCACCACATCTGGTCAACATACTCACGCTTATGCCACCAGCCGCCAGCAGCACCCACGAGGGTGGTATCCTGGATTACGTAAGTCTTGTTGAGGTCCTTGAAGGCACGGCCGATGTTGCTGATAGCCCATTCGGCATTAGAAATGGTCTGGCTGTTGGCATACTTGCCGTAAGCCCCTTCAGCAAGGGCACGGAGAGGGAAATACATCTTGGCAGCATTCATGTCGTCCTGACTCTTGCCCACAAACGGAGCTGCGTCATAGCAGCTGTTGGCATAGTTCTCAACTGAATAGAACCAAGGACGAGCCCACGACTGCTTGTCGTAATAGGCTGCTGCCTCGATGATAGCCTTTGCCACCAGACCAGGCACATAGTCGAAAGCACTGGCTCCCAGACTGTTCTTAATCTGTTTGCCATTCACATCGAAGGCACAGAAGCCGCGTGGCTTGGCATTAGCACGGAAATCACTGATGCGTGAGTCGATAACCCACTGCGAATAACGCACACCATCATTATACTTCACTGCCTTCCAGTCAGAGGGCACCACAGTGGTGTCTTCTGCCATCGCCTTTGAAGCAAAGGAAGCAGAGAGCAGCGTGGCTGCCACAAAAGCAAAAAATCTTGTTTTCATTGTCGTTAGTGAATTTATTGGTTTATATAAGCTATAGATACAGCACTACTGAGAAGCGGATACCGTTGTTGCGGGCATTGTGACGGTCACGGTAGGTGAAGCGGTGAACATAGTCTATGTTTAATATCTGGAAGATGTTATGTATGCCTACCACGCCCTCGATATAGGGTCTGCCATTCTCTATTGTATGGAAATCCTTAGGGAAAGGTGAGAGAATGTCATCCCCTTTGTTCTCTGGCAGGTTGGGGTTGTTTTTATCGGTGATTTCGCCAAAAAGTATGCGGAAACCGAAGTATTCCTTGAGTCGCACGCGCCTTAGCAGAGGTATAGAACGCAGGATGTTGCCATTGGTCTCCCACGACAGCAGTATCTGTGTGTAGCGGTCGTTGATGAGATCAACATGGGAGATAAGGCTGAAGGACTCATCATCATTGACATAAGACATATTGGCATTCGGAGAGAGGAGCAAAGGATATGGCACCTTACTCCACACTGCTCCTGCCTTAAGCGACGCCTTGGCAAATCCCCAGTCGTTGAGGAACCAACGCTTAAAGACCTTCAGTTCGGTGAGATGAAAACTATACTCGCCTCCAAGGAGACCCTTAATGCCCCAAGTGTGGGCGATGCCTATGCACGGAGCTTGCGCATTGACAGGCAACTGGGTGTTGTTTATGTAGTAATAGCCCTTAGTGGGGTTATACTCCACCTCTGCTCGCAGTTCGGAGGTTCGGATAGAGCCAAAGGTCATATTGCCTGCTGCCTCGTCCTTCTCATGGGCAATACTAAATTTGTAAGACATTCCGTACTTCTCGTCACGCTGGAACGACAGTTTCTGCATACGGTAGAACATACGGTTGGTGTTGGTGCGCCATCGCAGCGAACGGAACAAGTTGTCATTGTCGCCTTTATTGTAGCGTTCACCTATGTCACACATATCGTAGCGCATCTCGAAGCTGATATTACGACGAGGAAATTCATTAGCCTGATACTTCTTCTCAACAAAGGAATATGTGGCGTTGGCACGATAATACGTTCTCTTAGACTTGAAGCCATAGGCTGCATAGCCGTCGAGAAAGAAGTGACGATTGAAGTAGCCTGTGGTGGTACCGCCAAAGCGCAGACGCAGACCGTCGATGTCATTAAAGGATATGAGTGCCTTGGTAGGTGCAATAACGAATTTGCTGGGCGAGCCTGTCTTGATATAGTTGTTGACATAGGCACGCACTATCCATATAGGTATGCGCATACCTCGCGCCTCAGAAGCATAATCGAGTATTTGATTAACTTTCAGTCGTGTGCCACTTGGATTATATGGGTCCGTAGGTATCAGCGTCTTGTTCATACCCATATAAGTGGTATCTATCTTAGTTGCGGAATTATACTTCACCCAGAAGGTATCTGGCTGGTATTCAGCCTTAGCGTCATACCTTATGGGACTATGTCCCTTAAGCACTTTTTTATCGATAGAATCGGTAGAAAAGTTGAAGAAACGTTGTTCTTTTACGTAGCTCAACTTACCCCAGTTGCCCCAAGGACGCAGTTCAGTCATCACGTCGTTTTTGCTCAATGCCCAGTTGCCGTATTGCGTAACATTAAACTCCTGAGTAATGTATATCTTGTCAATAGAACGCATGTGCACATCATGGGGGAGCATCAAGCGAATATACTTAAGATGAGGGATGCTGTCATACCATATCATCATGTCGCCCACCAGTCCGTACTTTCTCTTCTCGTTTTTGGAATAAGCCACATGATAAACTGTCACCTCCTCACTGTACTTAATCGTATTGATAAGTGTGTAATTGTAGTTGTCAAGAGCCTCAGCACCCACAGGAGAGATAATAGTACGGTAATCCAACTTAAACTTATCATCGAATATATTGATGTCACTGTATTTCTCGCCTATTAGAACCTGAAGAATATCGCTGGAATCGAACATTTTGTTAAGTCCCTCGCGCTTAATGCCAGTGACCACAGCCACTTCACGCGAAGGGTCCTTACGCCAGTAATTTTCCTCCACACGCTCATTTACCATTAGGGGCAGAGAGAACTTATTGTCAAGGTCGAGGCCATCTACCATATTGCGGAACCACTTGTGACGCTTCATGAAGTCACTATTCACATTGAGTGGATCGATATCGTTGAGATCAATGTCACGACGCTCATATTTGGTGAAGTGGTAGAAGTCGAGTTCGTGGTAGTCATACCTCTTATGGCTGGTAATAAGTTCCTTTATCAAAAGTTCGACAGAATCGCGCATTTCCTGTGCTGACACCGTGGTGGCACAGCATAACATAATAA
>ODAJ012148837.1_pt1 | contig 46498 bp, 19 predicted proteins | sample 1539241 | NCBI WGS metagenome assembly ODAJ01 (sample SAMN02144231, study PRJEB22623) | gut metagenome | biome: sheep rumen | host: Ovis aries | place: New Zealand
CTGATAGGAGCTTGCTCATAATCAGCTGCAATCCAAGCCACTGGCGGAAGCACGAAAGTGCTGCTCTATCAACCAAGAATCATTTGACCTACGAATAAAATTTCTGCAATTTCTGCCATTTCTGCGGGACTTAAAAAGAAAATCTGTGTAGATCAGTGGAATTTGTGTGACTTAAAAAGGAGAAATAACTAACTTAGAAAATATCTGTAGTTAAGAGACTGCTTGCAAATATCAGTGCTAATGCCTAGAATGCATGGAATTTAACACTGTTTAACGGGGTAGGGGATAGTTGATTGTGAAAAAGTGCGTAACTTAGTCCCCAATAATTATGTTTTGTGCGCGTGAAGCGCGCGAAAAGCCTTAACGAACCAATAACTAACAATTATATTCTATGAGAAACAGAATCTACACATTGCTTACATTGTTAAGCTTCGTTCTTTCCTGCTTCGGAGAGGTTGTTTCTATTTCCTCCCCCGCTGAGCTGATTGCTTTTGCAGACAGGGTGAACGCTGGAGAACTGACCCTTGATGCCGTACTGACTTCCGACATCGATATGGATGGTCAGGAATGGGCGAAACCTATCGGTTGCTGGACCCCAAAGGTCAGTAATGCCAATGTAATGTACAAGGGACACTTCGATGGTCAGGGCCACGCCATCAAGAACCTTACCTATACTACGAAACAGAACTATCACGGTCTCTTCGGCGTAGTATCTACGGGTGCACTGGTCGAGAACTTCACCATCACCGGTACCGTTACCAATGCCAGCTATACCGAGTTTGGTACAGTGGGCTTTGCACGCGATACCGACCCCACCATCCGCAACGTGCACAGTTACCTGAATTTCGACAATACAAAGGCTGGCGTACGTCTTGGTGGTATTTTGGGTAATGCCTATAACGGCACCACTAACATCGAGCGTTGTACCTATTCTGGTACGATAACTACTGCCGATGCCGAGAATAACGGCAACTATGGTGGTATGGTAGGTATCGGAAACAATGCTGTAGCTGCCATCTGCAACATCACCGATTGTCTGTTCGATGGTGTGATTAAGAACACGGCAGCAACTCCTGGCAACTGTACCTTCGGTGGTATGGTGGGTTACAGCAATTCCGCCATAATAACTATCAAGAACTGCGTTTCCATAGGTTCCGTACAGTCCAAGATTTACGGACAGTTCTGGGGAGCCGTCAAGTCCTCCAGCTGTGCTATCATCAACAGCTTCTATCAGGGCGATGTGGTGAACGGTTCTGCAAGTACCGTAACATTGACTGGTGCCACAAAGGTTACCGACGAGCAGTTGGCAAGTGGCGAGTTGTGCTTTACCCTGAATGGGGGACAGTCGGAGAGCGTCAACTGGTTCCAGAAGATAGGCACCGATGCTTGCCCAACCCCCAACGGTACAGATGTGGTTTATCTGAACGGTCGCCAGCATTGCGACGGCACACCATACGATGGCGCTCAGGCTTATTCCAACGAGAACGCTGGTGTGGTTGTGGATAAGCATGTCCCCGTTGACGGCTTCTGCTCTGTCTGCGGCAAGGTAGTTCCTGATGCCTATGCACCCGTTGACGGCTACTTCGAGATTGGCGATGCCAAAATGCTGAAGTGGTTCGCAGCCTATGTTAATCAGGTTGATGGGGCTGTGAATGCCAAGCTGACTGCCGACCTCGATATGCAAGGCGTTGAGGCGGAAGTTATAGGAAACAGTCCTGCCAATGCCTATAAGGGTATCTTCGACGGACAGGGTCATAAGATATCGAACTACTCGCTGACCGTCAGCGGTGAATTTACTGGCGGATACGGCTATGGTATGTTCGGTAATGTCAGAGCTTCCATCATCAAGGACTTCACTATCGACGGAACAATGCTCTTTGATAATAATGAGGGTAAAACCAGCGATTTAGGCTGTGGCCTGATAGGATGGCTCGAAGGTGGTTCGTTTATTCAGAACATCAAGAGCACAATGACCATTGATGCCAAAATCTCCACCCATGTGGGCGGCATCGTGGGTTCTCTGCGTGATGCATCCATAGACTGTTGCGAGTTCGCAGGAACCCTGAATGGCTATACCTCCAGCAATGGCGTGGCAGGTATAACGGGCTACACTAATCTGGGTGCCATTACCAACTGTATCTTCTCGGGTACTGTTACCGGCACGGGCACAGGATACTTTGGCGGTATCCTTGGCTATGTGAATAATGGTAACGCGATGATGAAGAACTGCTTCTCTTATGGAAACATCGAGAATGCGGTTTCTGTAAGAGTGGGCTCTCTGGTAAGTTATCTGCGCAATATTAGCACCTATAGCAATAACTTCTATAAAGGCGCTGCGAAGGGTATCGGCGGCGGCGAGCTGGCAACGAGCGAGATGGCTACTGCCAATACCACCCTGCCTACCGACGAGCAGCTGGCCAGCGGTGAGGTAACTTACAAACTGGGATTTTCTTATCGTCAGAAAATCGGCACAGATGCATTGCCGAAGTTAGGTAAAGGTGATGATATCGTTATCCTGAACGGTACCTATCAGAATGCACCTGCTGCCCTCTCTCTCAGCGAGAATGATGACTTCGGTACAAATGTCAAATTTGATGTTACGGCTCTTACGCTGACAAAGACGCTGAAGGGCGGTCACTGGGAGACCTTCTGTGTTCCCTTTGATATGACGGCCGAGGAGATTACCTCCCAACTGGGTGCAGGCGCTGAAGTCATGGAACCGGTAAGCGTCTCCGAGAATGACGACAACTACACCATCAATTTCTCTACTGCATCCAAGATTGTAGCAGGCAAACTCTACATGGTGAAGGTGCAGAGTGATGTTAACAGCATCAGCTTGGGCAGCAAGACTATCAAGCGTGCCTGGCCTGCACAGACGTTGGGAGACCTGGTCTATGTTGGCCTCTTCTCTTCTGAGTATGCACCATCTGGCAGCTTTATTGTCAGTGGCAACAAGACATCTCGTGCCTCAGGTATTGTGAGCCTCAAGCCATTCCAGGGTTACTTCATGGCTCCGGACGGTATTTTGGTTAATACTCTGACCTTCGGCCTCGACGGCATAGAGGATGGTATTGCCCCTGCTATCCATACTTCCGACAAGCCAACCTTTGCAGTGCTGGGTAACTCCATCTCTACCTACTACGACTACATTCCGTCTGGCTATGCCATCTATTATACCTCCGACCGCGAGAAGAACAACAACATCCAGGTGGGCGATCAGTGGTGGATGCAGCTCAGCCGCATGTCGGGACTTTCCTTCCTGGCCAATGCAGCATGGAGCGGTTCGCGTGTGGCATACGACAACAGTACACTCAATGGCATTGGCCCGTTCTGTAGCGATGCCCGTGTGAAGGCTTTGGGTCGTGCCGGTAATCCCGACTTTATCTTCGTGTTGGGCGGTACCAACGACTGGGCACACAGTTCCAATATACCTCTGGGCGAGTATTGCACAGACCAGTTCAAGGACTCCCTCTCCTTCAGAGGCGCTTACTCCCTGTTGCTACACAAACTGACTACCCGCTATCCCAAGGCTCGCGTGGTATGTCTGAGCATCCTGCCTCGTGGCGAAGCTGCCACTCAGGTAAATGCTGCGGGATGGTCACAGAACGATGGAAACGCCAGCATCAAGCATATCGCCGAGCAGTTTGGTCAGTACTTCATTGACTGTTCTACCATTCCTTTCAGCAGTGATTGGAGCAAATACATGATTTCCGGTAATCTTCATCCCACGGCAGCCGGTTTCACGCTGATGGCAGAGCACATTACCAAGGAGCTGATTGCGCAGGGTATCATCAGCGCTGACCTGAAACGTTCGGATGAGGTTGCGGAAGCCAACCGTCTGCTGGATATCAGTTTTACACAGGATGGTATCGTCAATAAGGGTACCTACGATGCCAAGGTAGGCAAGCAAGGTACAGCCACAACCGTCTTCGACGAAGAGAACAATGTTTATCTGGGCAGTACAAAGGCGCTTGCTTCGGATTACTTCTATGCTACCTACGACGAAGGAACACCGCTGGCCGATGCCTTCAATAACAGCGTGACATGGGAGATGCTGGTACGCCTCGATAATCTTGCCGATCAGGATGGTAATGTCACCAAGACCTGCATCATGGGTAATGAGCAGGAGGGTGGCTGGGCCTTCTATAACTCGGATTATGCAAGCACCTTCTCTTACAACCACAAGAGTGGTGTGAAGAGTAGCGTCAAGAACTTCAATGGCTCTCGTATCCTTACACCTGGCAGGTTCTATCATCTGGTTGTAACAATGGACAGAACAAGCCACGTTATCCGTTACTTCGTGAACGGTCAGTTGGTGCGCACAGGTACCCGTGCCGCCACAGACATGCCTCTGCCTCAGTGTGGTACCATCAAGGGACACCAGGGCATGTGGATCTGTCTGGGTGGTGATGCTACCTCAGGTGCCTGTGATTCTAAGGCCGAGAATTCTTCTGCATGTAGCTTCGTCTTTGCCCGCATATATGACGGCGCACTTACCGAGGAGGCTGCTGCCAACCTCTATACCGACGAGGTTAAGAAGTTTACAATGGCCACTGCTGCCAAGATAAGCAATGCAACAGACCTTCTGAACTTTGCCAGTCAGGTTAATGCGGGAGAAATAGCTGCCGATGCAGTCTTGGTTAACGACATAGACATGACAGGTGTGGAATGGCCTGCTCCTATCGGATTATGGGGAGATAAAAAGATTGCCTACAAGGGGCACTTCGATGGTCAGGGACATGCCATCAAGAATCTCACCTATACTACGAAGCAGAACTATCACGGTCTTTTCGGTGTTATCTCAACCGATGCCCTCATAGAGAACTTCAGCCTTTCCGGCTCTATCACCAATAGTACTTACAGCCCGTTTGGTGCCGTTGCCGGATTTGCACGCGATGATAATCCTACTATCCGCAATGTCTGGAGTACGGTGAACATCAACAACTCTCAGGCTGGTGCGCGTGTGGGTGGTATCCTCGGACATTCGAACGAGGTTAGTACAGTAAATATTGACCGTTGTACCTATTCAGGAACCCTGACCGCCAACGATGCTGGTGGCAGTGGCAACTATGGTGGTATCGTTGGTTATACCCAGAATGCTGTCTCTACGGTTCTCAATATCACCCACTGCCTGTTCGATGGCGAGGTAAAGAACTCAGCAGCAACTCCTGGCAACTGTACCTTCGGTGGTTTGGTTGGTTACATTGGTGCCAGCCCGAAGGTAACGGCTCAGAACTGTCTCTCTATCGGTAAGGTAGAATCCAAGATAACGGGTCAGTTCTATGGTGCTGTCAAGAATACATCTTGTTCTATTGCCAACAGCTATTATCAGGGCGATAATGTGAATGGTTCTGCAAGTACTGTCACACTGAGTGGTGCCACAAAGGTGACCGACGAGCAGTTGGCAAGCGGCGAGGTGGCATACAATCTGGGAGGTGCCTTCCGTCAGAACATAGGTACTGATACTTATCCTGTATTGGATGATGCCAAAGGTATTGTTAATCAGATTACAGAAACGGGCTATGCCACAATGTATGTGGCAGATGTGGATATTACGGTTCCCGATGGCGTAGCTGCATATGCAGGCATAATAGATGGCGGATATCTGAGCCTGAAGTCCATCGAGGGTAAGGTGGCTGCCTCTGAGCCCGTTATCCTGAAGGGTGCAGCAGGTTATTACAGCTTTGTTCCCACAATAGATGCGGTAAAGGCAGAGCAGAACGACCTGAAGGGTGCTGCCGAGGATATGGATGCTGCCGGTAAGTATGTGCTGGCTAAGCCCGAGGGCGAGAAGGTAGGTTTCTATCTGGCAGATTCCGGCACCATCAAGGCTAGCAGGGCTTATCTGGAGAGCGCCAGCGGCGTGAAGGCGTTTATTATTAACGAGGAAGGAACTACCTCGTTAAATGAAAAATTAAGAGTGAAGAATGAAGAATCAGATGATGCCGTTTACGACCTTTCGGGGCGGAAGGTGGCTAATTCACAATTCATAATTCATAATTCACAATTGCCGAAGGGCGTATACATCATGGACGGACACAAGGTCCTTAGATAAGAGATAAAAGTTAAGAGATAAAAGAGAAAAGTGAGTTGTTGAGATAAAAAACGCCGGAGGAGCGTTAGCGGTCCGGAATAGCGAAGCGGTCCAGAGGAGCGAAGCGGTCCGGGCTAGCACTCACGGTCCGGGCTAGCACTCACGGTCCGGGCTAGCACTCACGGTCCGGGCTAGCACTCACGATCCGGGCTAGCACTCACGGTCCGGCTAATCTCGCAATGCTATCAAATACGAGGGGAATTCAGCGTGCAAACCCATCGAATTCACGCTGAATTCCCCTTGAATTCAGCCTCCAAACTTTTTGGGGTTAAAATAAGCCCTTTTGATGCTTATTTATGGATGTCTTTTAATCCGATTCTGCCAAATCAGGTCAGAACGGATTTTTTTTATTATATAAGGTAGGGAATTTCACTTTTTTTACCTATATTTGTGCACAAAATTGTATAAATTTGCTCAAATTACTATGCTAATGAAAAGGTTTTTAACCCCTTTTGTCTGTGCGTGTCTTATGGTATCGGCCTTCGCACAGACACAAAAAACGTACAAGAACCCTGTGTATGGTTCTGATTTCCCCGACCCTACGGTTATACGTGCCGCTGATGGTACATTCTATGCCTATGCAACGGGTTGTAAAGCCAAGAAGAGTACCGACTTGGTGAAGTGGACGGATGTATCAGGCGTTATCTCCCGTCCCACGTGGAACGACAGTACATATATCGACGGCGATGGAAATAAGAAAACGGATTATTACAGCCTGTGGGCAGCCGATGTAAGTTATGTGGACGGTAAGTATGTATGCTTCTATGCCTCCGCTCTTTGGGGTAATGGTTCCCGCACCGGTATTGGTGTTGCCGTAGGCGATACACCCACTAAATTTACAGACAAGGGTAAGGTGTTCCGTAGCACAGAAATTGGTGTGAAGAACAGTATAGACCCCTGCTATGTGGAAGAGTTTGATAAGAAATACCTTGTATGGGGTAGTTTCAATGATATCTGTATCGCTGAACTGACGGATGATGCGTTGGCGATAAAGGACTTCACTCCCATTAATAACCCCCAACCCAATGGTAGCTGGACACGCCACAAGGGTGTGACCAAGCTGGCTGGCGGTGCTTTCGAGGGGGCTATGATTTACAAGCGTGGTCAGTACTACTACCTGTTCTGCTCTGTGGGCAGTTGCTGCGAGGGCGGAAACAGTACCTACCGTACCGTTGTGGGACGCTCTACCAAACTGATGGGTCCCTATGTCAACAAGCAGGGCGGTCAGATGGTAAGTAACAACTACACCACCATCATCAAGGGTAACGAAGGTGACGAAGGACGCTGGAAGGGACCTGGTCATAACTCAGAGATTATCACGGACGATAACGGCGACGACTGGTTGTTGTATCATTCCTACGATAGGAACAACAACTTCAACGGTCGTCTGATGTTGTTGGATAAGATTACATGGAGCAGCGACGGTTGGCCAACTATTAACGACGGATATCCCAGCAGCGAGGAGATGCCAGCCCCCGTCTTCTACACGGGTGACGGTGCCAACGTGACATATAAGTTCCAGAACATGGATATGATGAAGAGTGGTTGGAAGTTTTGGACCCTGAATGCCAGCGAGGATTGTGTTACAGCCACTGGCAAGGGGTCTGCCTTTATGCCTATAGGATATGCCAAGACAGCAGGTAGCTTCGATGTGCAGCAGACCGTTTCTGGCCTGAAGAATGGAGTTTATGAGTTGACGCTGGAGAGTTTCAGCTCGCAGGGCGGTTTTGACCTTTACCTGAATAATGCCAAGACCCCCTCTTATAATGCCATAGCTGCGGGAGTTAGCGCTCCTACATCGGATGCCCTTGTCAGCAACAGATTCCTGAATAAGAAGTTCACCCAGAAGGTGTATGGTCTGGTTACCAACGGCAAGCTTACCATCGGTGCTTGTTCCCGCGACAGCCTTACAAGCGCAGATCGTTTCTACATGGGTAACCTGCAGGTCGTTTACCGCGAAAAGAATGCCGAGGCTATGCAGAGCCTGATGGATACCTATGCAGCTATGGTTGATTCCATGAATGTCAGAGGTCAGCGCCATTATGCAGGCTATGATGCCAGCATGGAAGGATACAAGCAGTCTTTTGCCGCAGCAGAAACTAGCTCGGAGCGTTATAACCTCCTGACTAAGGCTAGTAAAACCATCGACAGTATCCAAACCAGCATTGCAGACTATCTGACTTTGGAGGAACAGTTGGATACATTGAGGGCTGATATAGAGAAGGCTACCGAAGGCGGTTATCTGAGTACAGAGGCTCAGGCTACATTGGCAGAGGCTGAGGACGTGGCTGCAAAGGTATCTTATAACACCACTCAGATGAAGGATTTGTTGGCACGAATGAAGACTGTAGCTCATGACATGATTTATGCTTATCAGAAGGGTGACGGCACCAAGGATAATCCCTATATCATTTCGCGTCCTGAGCAACTCGACAATATGCGCAATGTGCTGATAAAGGACCAGATGGTGTATTTCGAGATGGATGCCGATGTGGATATGGCTGACTTCGTATGGGAGCAGCTGAACACTTCCAACAATAGCTATCGCAATTGGATTACCTTTGATGGCAAGGGACATATCATCTACAACCTTACTCCCGAGAGCACCAAGAACTATCCCAGCTTCTTCGGCGCATTGTGTGGCGAAATACGTAACGTGGGTTTCGTGAATGCCAAGGTTGAATCAACGGCATCAGGAGCTGGCATCATCTGTGGCTACATGGGACATAGCTCCTTTAAGGATGCAAATGAGAATATGTATCCCGTTATTGTGGAGAACTGCTATGTAACGGGTCAGATTACCAGCAAGGGTTATGTGGGAGCTATTGGCGGCACGTTGAACTCTTCGCCCATTATTATCCGTAACTGTTACAGTGCTGTTGATATCGTGGGTAATGGGTCATCTGCCAACTACTCAGGTGGATTGGTGGGCAGAGTCAGAACCGACCTGACCATTGAGAACTGCTACGCTGCCGGAACAATCGAATCCCCCATTGCGGGTGGAGTGGTAGCAGGAGGTCAGAATAACACAACGCCTGCCTCTCTGTATAAGAATGTGATAGCATGGAACCCAAGCGTCTCTGGTGCAACGGCATTAGGATTCGGAACGACAGCGGCAGGCGATGTGCTGACTGATGTCTATCAGTTGGCAGACATGAAGGTGAATGATGTTCCCGTTGAGGAGGGTAAGACGCATGCCGAGTTGCGGCAGATAGCAGCTACATGGGGTGCACCCTGGTACATGGACCCTGCTGCAGGTAATGGATATCCCATCCTACAATGGCAGTACGATAGAGGCGATTACAAACAGATTTGCGGATTCAAGGAGGACGAGGAAACCTCAATAAATGAAGAGTTAAGAATGAAGAATGAAGAATTTGCTGCCGCAGTGTATGACCTTGCAGGACGAAAGGTGGCTAATTCAAAATTCAAAATTCAAAATTCAAAATTGCCTAAGGGCATATACATTGTGAATGGTAGAAAGGTGATGTTTTAACCTTCTCTGAGTACTCCGGAAATCCCGGAAATTCCGGAAAGTCCGGGAAGTCCGGAAACTCCGGGTACTCTGAGGCCCTAACATAACCAACTATAGTATTAACTTAAAAAAACACCGACATGAAAGCTGTATTAACTTCTTTACTTTTTCTCTTGTCAGTTGCTTCGCTGGCACAGAGACAGAATGTGAGTGGGCGGATAAGTGGTGCCAATGGGCCAATACCCAATGTGTCCGTCAGGGAGGTGGATGTAAACCATCGCGTTTATAATCATACCACGGCAGACAAGAACGGTCTTTTCTCGTTCCGTGTAAGAGACGCCCAGCATTCGCTGCAGTTCTTTGCTCCTGGCTACAGAACTTTCACGCATAAGATGTTGGGGGAGCATTCGTTCATAGTCACGCTCGAGGCTCGTCGCATATCACCTTATGTTGGTCAGGAACGGTTGCTGTTGAAGTCCGACCGCCTCTTCTGTGGCAGATATATGGGAACTGAGGTTAGGCAGATGGCATGGGTGGAGCAGTTAACCGACACATTGTTTACACTGATTCTACCCGTGAAGCTGGATAAGGTGATAGATGAGTATCCTGCGGGCAGGACCCTGACGGTTCTCTCCGATATGGATCGACAGCTGATGTTATGGGAGAATGTCGTGGATGCTTACTCGTTGGATGTGGCTCCCTATGATGTGGATGATCATCATTTGGCACAATCCTATTTCGGGGCAGACCGCCTTATGAATGGGCAGGAGGATAACATCCCCCTTTATGCCTATCCGCATTTCCAGTTCACGAAGACCGACCTGGTGTATCTGATTGAACATCCCAATGCTTTGAGGCGTTTGGTAGTGGACACTTATAAGGCCGACAATTACTGGAATCTATATCCCACAGATAAGACTATCGATTTGTTGAAGCAGGTGTTGGAGAAAACCAAACAATAAAGCCCCCTCCCCATCGAGGGAGGAGCCGAACCAATGAAACTATTATTAACTATTCAATAAAAATGAGAAAATATCTACTATTGCTCCTTGTGGGCTGTACTATGGCGTATGGTCAGGCCAACAAGGAGACGCTTTTTTTGATTTCAAACACACACCTTGACACCCAATGGAACTGGGATGTCAAAACAACCATTAACGAGTACATCAAGAATACCCTTACCCAGAACATGGCCTTGATGGACAAGTATCCCAATTTTATGTTGAACTACGAGGGGGCAGTCAAGTACATGTGGATGAAGGAGTACTATCCCACGGAGTTCGAGAAGATGAAAGGCTATATAGCCCGAGGACAATGGCACGTGAGCGGTATGTCGCTGGATGCAACAGATGTGATGATGTCGTCGGCAGAGAGTATTCTGCACAGTATGCTCTATGCCAATAAATTCTACCAACGTGAGTTTGGCGTGCGTGGTGGTTATGATATTATGCTGCCTGACTGTTTCGGTTTCTCGTATGCCCTCCCTTCGCTGGCTAAGCATGCGGGTATCCGTGGATTCCATACCGCCAAGTTGGGGTGGGGCGCCGCAGCCTATGACGGTCTGCCTCCCTTCGGTATATGGCAAGGAGTGGATGGCAGTCAGATTTATGCTGTTTATAAACCTGGGGCTTACGACACGCACGAGGAGTTCAACAAGGATCTGACCTCGGATGCTGATATGCTGAAGAAGATACAGGAGAACTACTCCAACTATGGTGTCGCTGCCCATTTCCGATATGTAGGTCCGCGTGGCGATCGCGGTGGTGGTTTACAGGACAATCCTGATAAAGAGGGAGAGAATACGCCCTACTGGCTTGACTATAATGCAGGCAAGACCGATGGTAAGATACAGGTCAAGTTAGCTACCCCCGACGAGTTCTTCGATTACTTAGACCAATACAAAAACTCAAAATACAAGGTGTGGAACAGTGAACTGCCCATGAGGACGCATGGAGTGGGTTCCTATACCAGCTGGGGATTGCTGAAGAGATGGAACCGTAAGAATGAGCTGTTGGCTGATGCTGCCGAGAAGGCTTCGTCGCTTTCCTATTGGTTGGGCGCCGCGGATTATCCTACGGAAGCATTGCGCGATGCTTGGATCCGTACCATCTGGCAACAGCATCATGATGGCATCACAGGTACCTCTACATTAAAGGCAAACGAATATTCCTACAACGAGTATTACGTAGCCAATCGTGTCTTCGGACAGCATCTGGCTAATGCCGTTGGAGCTGCTTCGCAGGTGCTCGACACCCAAGTAGAAGGCATACCGATGGTGGTATATAACCCTCTCTCTCATAATCGTACTGATATTGTGGAGGGAAGTATGGCTTGTCCTCAGCGTCCTTATAATATGAGGGTTGTAGGGCCGGATGGCGAGGAGGTACTCTCCCAGATTACCGGTTATGATGAAAAGACAGGGCAGGTGAGTTTCATCTTTGCGGCAACGGTGCCTTCATTGGGCTATGCTGTCTATGATGTCCGCCTGGGCGAGAAGAGCGAACTGACATCTTCCCTTGAGGCTGACGAGAATAACCGTCAGCTCTTTAATGGACGTTATCGCGTGACTATCAATGCCAATGGAGATATCCAGAAGCTGTACGACGAGGAGAAATCCCGTACGCTTATCAATAGTGCCATTCGTCAGCAGATGATTTATGACCACGAGGATACGTGGCCGGCATGGGAGATTAGCTATACCGATGTTTGTAGGACGCCTTCGGCTTATGTTGGTGGAGACGCTGATATCCAGTTGGTGGAGGACGGTCCTCTGCGCAAGTCTTTCCGCATCAGCAGGCAGACAGCGGGTTCTACATTTATCCAGTATGTTCGTGTGACGGCACTTTCAAACCGTATCGATTGTGTGAACGAGGTGGATTGGCAGACCCCCGAGCGTATGCTCAAGGTGAACTTCCCCTTCTACTTCAGTGCGACGAAGGATACTTATGATATATCTTTGGGTACTATACAGCGTGCAGCACGTTCCAGCGACGAGTACGAGGTTTGTGGCCATCAGTGGGCAGACCATAGTTCCTCCACTTATGGTGTTTCTATTCTTAACGACTGTAAGTATGGCTGGGATAAGCCTGATGCCAAGAGTCTTCGGCTGACCCTTCAGCATACCCCTTCCTGCAAGAACTACGACCATCAGGCTAACATGGATATTGGGCCTAACAGCTATACCTATTCGCTCTTCCCTCATGACGGCAAATGGAGCGAGCAGACCCAGATGGAGGCTGCCCATCTGAACCAACCTTTGATGGGATTCGTGGCCCCCAAGCATGCAGGTACTATGGGACGCTCGATGCAGTTTGTCTCGCTCAATACCGACAAGGTAAGTATCAAGGCGTTGAAGAAAGCCGAGGAGACAGATGAACTGATAGTACGTGTGTATGAATGGACCGGACAGGACCAGCAGGATGTAACACTTCAGTTCCCTGCCGAGATTCTTACTGCCCGCGAGGTAAATGCGCTGGAGGAGGATGTAGAAAACTCTACACTCTCAACTCTAAACTCTAAACTAACCTTCTCCATCGGTCATTATCAACCTAAGACTTTTGCTGTCAGACTCAAGAGTCCTTCTGCCGGAAACATAGAACGTGGGGAAGGTACTCCTGCAACGTTTGCTTACAACATCGATGTAATGAGTTCTGACAAGCAGCGAGGAAACGCCAACACTACTTACTGTACCTATGCATACCCTGCTGAACTCATCCCTGATACCATGCTGGTTGATGGGGTACGCTTTGCTATGGGTAACCGCACCGACGGTAAGACAAATGCCATGCGTATATCCGGAACAAATACTATTACCCTTAATCGCCAGCCAGGAGAGAATAACCTGTATCTCCTTATGGCCTCTGCGACAGAGGCCGGCAGTACCGTGTCAGTTGCTATGGGCGAGGAGGAACCTGTGACAATAGATGTTCCTTATTATTCAGGGAAGATCGGTGCTCCGCTCTCTTGTACCAACCTGGGCAGTTCGTATAGGAAGCAGAATGTGGCATTTGTCTCGTCCCATGCACATAATATAAGCAGCAAGAGTAATGAGACGATGGCGTTTATGTATATGTACAAATACTGCATTCCATTGCCCGAGGGTGTTAATGAGGTGAAGTTGACATGTACGGATCGCAAGACTTTCGTCTTAGCGGCTACCACATCTGCCAGTCATACAGATGACCTTGTCGCCTTTACGCCCATCACCACGGAGATTGATTATAACGAGTTGAATGGGAATACGGAGGATAACCGTTTAGAGCCCAAGACCATAACGGCATCACATCAGAATGGCACCAACGAGGCAGGAAAGTTTGCTAACGACAAGAACCCGACCACCAAATGGTGTGCCACCAGTTCACAGAGTAAGACGCCCTATCTGCAATATACCTTTGCCGAGCCTGTTCGTGTGGACCGATGGATGGTACTCTGTGCAGCCCGTGAGAGCGGTGGCTATGTAGCCGAGGCATTCAAGCTGCAATATCAGGCTGATGATGACACATGGGTGGATTTTGCAGATATCTCCTCTAACCAGGTCAATAAGGTTGTGAGTACTTTAGCGGAACCTGTTACCGCTACTCGTTTCCGCCTGCAGATGGTCCACGGAGAGCAGGGCGACGGCTACACAACCCGTATCTACGAGTTTGCTCTATACGGTCAGACGCTGAGGGAGTATGAGACAGGCGTTGAGCCAATTCAAAATTCAAAATTCGAAATTCAAAATGGTGCTGAGGTTTATGACCTAAGCGGCAGAAAAATAGATTCTTCACTCTTCACTCTTCACAAGGGTATTTACATCGTAAACGGTCAGAAAAGAATATTGCCCTGATGTTACAGGGCAATATTCTTAGAAGGTTGCATATTCTCGTTGAACTTGAACCGGTATTTTGTTTTCTCCGTTATGGGCGTACGTACCAGTATTGTTTCTTGTTCCCCTGGCAATAGGGTAACGAAGTTGTCGGAGTAGTGCGTGCGGTGAACGGCATTTCCTTCGCCGTCCGTTAGCAGCAGCTGACAGAAGAAGGCAATCTTGCTTCCGCTGTTCTTGATGTTCACCTGCCATTGGTGCATGCCGTCCTTATCTGCCAAGGGTTTCACCTTGATGGTAGGCTTGGCAGCAGCCATATTACCTAAGGGCTCAAAGCCTGCCGTACATGGGCCTGTAACGGTATTCTTTCCTTCGTACTTGTTGGTGGAGCGCCAATAGAAGTTCTTGCTCACCACGTTGCCCTTGGCATCCTTGGCTTGCAGGGCTATGAAGTGCACAGGAGAGATGTTCTCGGGGAAATCAATCTTCAGTACGTCATTTGCTACGCCGTCGGCAGGAACATCAGCCTTTGCTGTCAGACTAAGAACACGTTTGCTATTCAGATCATAAACCTGAGCTGTAACGGTAATGCCCTTTTGTTCTTGCAGATAATCATTGGCAACAGAGACCGTATTCTTCAGATAATCATACTGTACGTGTATGGGCTCCAATGCGTGCATCGTGTGGAAGAGCGAGGCTGTGGGCTCCAGCATCCAGTCCCACATGCGGGCGCAGACCTGTGGTTGTGGGCAGTTGTGGTACCAGAAGAGCAAGCCCGAACACCAGCGGTCGCCATAACCCAACTTGTTCTCATTCCATACCTCCCAGATGCTTTTGCTATTGATAGCTCCTACCATCTGACCTCTGCGTGCAAATTCCTCAATGTTATTTGACTCGCCATATTTGTTGGTCATGTCTGTGTAGAGCGTACTCATCAGGTGGAATCCGTTTCCGTCCATATAGTCCCAGGTCTCCTTGTTGATAGGCCATAGGTCTTGTGCAGGCATCATCTCTCGCAGGCTCTCTACAATAGGCAGGGTAGGGGCTCCGTATTCGGGATTGAAACCGTCCACACGGCTACCGCGGTCCGATGCTGTGTTCTCGTAGTGTCGCATGGGATTCACCTGCTTGTAGGGACTGCCGTCATGAACGCCATCGCATTCGCTCTGCATCTGATAGGGACGGGTGCCATCCAGTCGTTTGATAAGTTCCTCTGCACCTGTTACGCAAGTGCTCTCGTTACTGCTAACGTAGATGACGATGCTGGGGTGGTTGCGGATACGCTTTACGGTACTCTCCACGTTTGCCAGGTAGAGAGATTCGTCGAGGGGATGGCGCGTGTCGCCTGTCATCCAGAACTCCTGCCATACCATGATACCGTACTCGTCGCATAGTTCATAGAAACGGTCGCTTTCTGCAATGCCGCCGCCCCAAAGACGCAGGAGGTTGATGCCACACTGGTCGGTATAAGCCAGCTCTGTTTCCATGCGGCTGTCATCGGTTCGCAACATGGCTTCAGGAATCCAGTTGTTACCGCGAATAAAGGTCTTGTGTCCGTTTATGATGAACATCTTGGATTTGTCGGGTGTCTCGCGTGTTGCTACTACCTCGCGGATACCGAAACGTGTTTGCAGGCTGTCTGATAGGTGGTTGGAAAGATTGGTTAGTGTCAGTTGTAATGTGTACAGATGTTGTTCTCCCTTGTTCTTGGGCCACCACAGACGTGGCTTCTCAATGTTCAACTGTGGGAATTCCTTGGGCGTGAAGGTAATAACCTTATGTTCGCCGCGAATCAGTTTTACTTTCTTTTCTAATTGGATGTCAGTGTCCAGTATCTTACCCCGTACAATACCCTCAAAGGTTTGCGTGTTAGGATTAAACACTTCTACGCTAATCGTTTCTGCTGCCTTGTCGTAGTTGGGGTGGGAGAGTTTGGATGTTACAAAGGGGTTGCGCAGTTGTATATTGCCTGTGCTATAGAGGCGGATGCTTTTCCATATACCAGTGTTGCGGTCGCGGATGCCGTCTTCGAAGGTGAAGTCCCAACCGATTGTCATCAGTTGGCTCACATTCTGTCCCATCCATCCGTCTCCTCCGTTATGCCACTCTCCTGCGGCGCCCCATGACTTGGGCATGCTGGTGCCTGGCACATCCACGGGATAGACTCGAACGGCAATGACTGCCTTCTCTCCCGCTTTAACGCGGTCGGTGATGTCGAAGGGTTGGTTATTGAACATACCTGCCATGTTACCCATCAGATATCCGTTTACCCAGATCTCTGCGCGGTAGTTGATACCCTCGGGCTCTAACCAGATGCGACGGCCCTTGAATTTAGCCGGAACCTCGAATTCTGTTCGGAACCAATAGGTGTAGAACTCGCGACCGACCTTTGCCAAGTCGGGGATAAGGCCGTTCTTCAGTTTGTTGTTCTGCCCGTAGTATGGATCGGGATAAACTTTCTGCTCAACCAGATTGGTCAGGACCGTACCTGGCACGATGGCTTCTGTCCAGTTACTTGTATTGAATCCCTTGGAGGATATCTCTGCCCCGGTGCCTTTGGCATCAGAGGCTTTTATCATCATCCATGTCTGCTGTCCTCCGTGTCCCAACTTGGAGTCCAGTTTTACAGATGCTCTCTCTGCAGCTGATATGCTAAGTGAGAATAGCATTGTCACTGCTGCAACCAATGTCTTTTTTACTCTCATTTTATGTCTTCTTTGGTAAATCGGTTATTATTCCAGCAAAGCTGCTGCACACCACAGATAAGGAGCCTGGCCGTGATAGTCACCTGCCACGCGTGGGCGGTCCAGGTAGTAGTCGAAATCTGCTTTCTTGTTTGTTCCTACGCAAACCTCGCGCACATCATTATTATCATTAATATAAGGTATGAGTGCCATCCATGCCTTACGTGCTGCCGGACCGTATGTTTTTGCAGACAGCCATCCCTCCTTCACTCCGCAGATAAAGGCATAGGTAAACATGCCTGAGCCGCTGGTCTCTGTCCAGAAGTCGGGTTGGTCAACCAACTGATTCCAAATTCCTTCTTCATTTCGATATTTCAGCAAGCTCTTCATCATCAGTCGGTATCCTTTAAGGATGCGCTTATAGTAGGGGCTGTCCTTAGGTAATGCTTTCAGCACCTCGGTTAACCCGACAGCCATCCAACCATTGCCTCGGCACCAATAGTACGGAACGTCCGGTGCATGATAGAACAGACCATTGGGTCGTTGCAGTTCATCCAGGTATTTAACCATCTCGTGTGCGGCACGGTCTATGTATTTGCGGTCTCCTGTTACGCGGTATGCCCATGACTGAACGATGGTAATCATATACATGTCGTCTATCCACATACGTGTCTGCCATGTATAGCCGTTGCGTGCCAGCCTTTTCTGGCTCTCCTTGGCATCCTTAGGCAGTTCCCATTGGGTATCGGCATAGGACAAACCCATTTCCTTGTAACGTTCATCCTTATATACTTGGTAAAGCATCAGTGGCAGTGAGCCAAACATGTTCATATCCACATGATTCTTTATGGGCAGGAATTCCTTCTCCGGGCCAAAGAAGGGTTCAAAGCGGTCACGCATCAAGTCAACAATCTTCTGATCGCCTGCTGCACGTCCAAACATAATGGCACCATTCCAGGCGCATACCTCGTGATAACTGATGTATTTGGTGTTACCACCCCAGAATCCATGTTTGGCATCCACGAAATGGTAAGCCAACCGGTGTCCTACCTCTTCAGGTGTAAAGCCTTTGGGGAAATCCTGTAACGCTGTCTTCTGAGCATGGCATAGCGAGCCTGCCACAATGAACAATAATAATGAATAGATTCTTGCTTTCTTCATCCTTTGTTTTATGTTTATGGTTAAAATTTCACCGCAAAATTAAACTCTTTTGCAATAATATGCAAATATTATATCTAAAATAAGTATAAATTTGCCCCACTTTCCACAGGTTTGTTTGAATAAAGGGAAAAAAATGATACCTTTGCCTTTGAAAATAAGTTATTATATCAAAAATGCTATGAATATTATGAAGAAGAAGATTCTTTTCCTGGCACTTGCGTTGCCAGTTTTCCTTTGTTCTTATGCTCAGAATGACGTAACTAAAGAAGAGTTCAAACCATTTTATGAGTCAGCCGATGCTCCCCATATGGAAAAGGTTCTGCCTGCACCTCCTGCACTTACCGACTCTCGTTTCTTCTACGACTGGACTCAGTATCAGTGGGGTAAATCCATCCGAGAAACTGAACGTGGAAAGCAGGCCATTGCCGACGCAGGTATTTGCGCCCGTTATTTTATGGAACGTTACGGTAAGGCTATCGGTATCGAATTAACTGCCGAGAAGTATCCCGAGATGTACCGTCTTTTCTCTCGTCTTCACTTGACAGAGCAGCAGGGTGGTGCCAGTGCAAAGGCCTACTTCCATCGTGTTCGTCCCTATCAGCAGTTCAAGGAGCCGACAAGTGTGCCCGACCACGAGAATCCCGAGGATTTCACCAGCTATCCCTCCGGCCATACACATGCTTCATGGTTGGTTGGCTTGACGCTGATGGTTATAGATCCTGCTCATAGCGAGGAGATTATGAAGGTGGCATACGAGTTGGGTCAGAGCCGTGTGATTGTTGGTTTCCATTACCAGAGTGATGTTGATGCTGGTCGTCTTTGTGGCAGCGTCACCTTTGCCCGTCTTCAGAGCATGCCAGAATATCAGAAGATGTTGGAGAAGGCTGTAAAGGAATTCCAGAAGAACCAGAAGAAGTAAGAGAGAAAGTCTCAAATCCATATTAGGGCAAGGAACATGCGATGTTTCCTTGCCCTATTTTTTGTGATAGATTAGAGATTAGAGATGATAGATAATAGATAATAGATGATAGATGGTTTCAAGTTGCTAACCGCTCAACGATGTACGATGGCTGATGGCTGATGTCCCCTCCATAGAGGGAGGGGTTGGGGGTGGGTCTTTCATTTATATATAAGGTGTAACCTTTTTTATCTTGTCCGGTTTCCGAAATTTGCATATTTTATCCCACTTTGTTTGCAATTTCCTTGCATCGTATTATACTTTCTTGTTATTTTTGCATGAAATTATAAACCATTCCACGTTATGAAAAGGATATTATTGCTATTATCTATAGTGGCTGAATTGGGGCTGCTGATTTCATGTTCCGAAACCATAGACACATCCCAGAGATATGTTTTTAAGGATCATACTGTACTTAGCTATATGCTGCAGCACGATTCCTATTCTTCTTATGTAGATCTTCTGAAGCAAGTACCTATCAGTCCCCAAAGTAAGAGCTCCGTTTATCAGCTTCTGAGTGCTAGAGGAAACTTCACGGTTTTTGCTCCTACAAACGAGGCCATAGATGAGTATCTCCATCAGTTAACGGAAAGTGGAATCATCCCAGCTCCAGCATGGGAGGCTATTCCTGACAGTCTGATTGCGGATTCCCTTCGTAAGGTGATTGTTTATAATAGTATCATAGACGGTGGCGATGAGGAGTACTACGAGGTTTGCATGTTCCCCGCGCAGAATAACGAAGAGTTTCCCCGTAGCAACATGAACGAGCTGAAACTAAGTGTATCCTATGGTAGTAACCCAGACAGCATATACATCAACCGTACTTGTCCTATCAGTATTGCCAACCGTGATATCCGTACGATAAACGGAATGATACATCAGGTAGAGAAGGTAATAGCCCCGACGGATATCACGTTAGCCGGTGTGCTCGACGAATATCTGAAAGGTTACAAACAGGGTTTCGTGGTAATGGCAAAATTATGCAAAGCATGTGGTTTGATGGATACCCTGTCAAAACGCCAGGATGAGGTGTACGAACAGTTATATATAAGAGGAAAGATTGAGGAGAAGACACCAGCCAACGGACTGGCAACCATGACGGGTGGTTATTCCTATGCGCCCCGTCATAGAAAGTACGGATTCACTATCTTTGCCGAACCTGACAGTTTTTGGGAAGAGAAGTTAGGGAAGCCAGCTTCGGAGATAACCCCTGCCGATGTGCAGAGTTGGGTTGCCAAGGGCAACTATTATCCTCAGGCAGTTGCAGACGATAATTACAAGATGCCCAACAACCTCTTGTATCAATGGACCACGTACCATGTTCTGCCCTTTAAGATGTCACCAGACAGGTTGGTTTTCCATTACAACGAGAAGGGATACGACTATTCCGGAAGTCCCTACAAATATAGCATTCCTGTGATGGAGTACTATGTTCCGTTAGGACAACGTCGTCTGGTTAAGATATATGAGAGTCCGGAGTCGAATGGTGTATATCTGAACCGTTTCCCCGTCATCGATAATGCCCGTCGTGGTACGGGACACGAGATAGCTTGCCATCCCGACAAAATCGGTTGTCGCGTCTTTAAGGAGGACGAGACACTTTACGAACATATAGGTGCCAACGGATATATCTACGCCATAGATGCTCCTCTGGCTTATGATGATGCTACGCGTAACAATCTGGCCAAAAGCCGTATCCGTATGGACTGTATGAGTTTCTTCCCCGAGGTGATGAACAACGATATCCGTCGTGTTCCCTTGACCGATGCAGCTCATCAGTGGGTACATTTCCCCGACGATGATGAATATAAGTATATTGGGAACCTGAGCATCAACAAGGGTTCTACCTTTGTATATTATAATGCATACGGACTGAAGTTCGGAAGTCTTTGTGGTGATGAGGTAAAGTGCGTGGGACACTGGGAACTTGTCTTCACCTTGCCACCAGTTCCTAAGCGTGGCACATACGAGGTAAGATACCGTATCCTTACGAACTCCAACCGTGGGGTGGGGCAGCTCTATTTTGGTGATGACCCAGACCGATTGCCTGTAACCGGTATTCCTGTGAACCTTACCTTAGGTGGTGTTGATCCTAATACGGGATGGGCAGCAGATTCTGATCATGACGACGATCAAAACGCAGAGGTAGATAAGCAGATGCGTAACAACGGCTTCATGAAGGGGGAGGAGAGTATCCTCATCCTTAAACAGCCTGGTACGACAGCCCGTAATAATGTGAACCGCAACATCATCCGTCGTATCATAACACGCGCCACCCTCGATCCGGATAAGACGTATTATCTGAAGATTAAGTCGGTATTGGACAATACCACCTCCGAGTTCTATATGGACCACATAGAGTATTGTCCCAAGGAAATCTATGATAATCCCGAGACACCCGAGGATATTTGGTAAGTGAAAAGACCCCTCTCCGACTCCCCCGAGGGGGAGGGAGTTGATAGTTGATACCCCAGCCCCTAGCCCCCAGCCCCTAGCCTCCAGACTCCCTCCCCTCGGGGAGGAAGGGAGGGGGTTCTATCTCACCAATTTATAGTCCAGCTGCTTGCGGTACAGGTCTGCTCTGGCTACCTGAATCTTTACGCTGTCTCCCAGGTTGTAGCAATGGTGGTGGCTACGTCCTCTCAGGCGGTAGTTCTTCTCGTCGAACTCGTAGTAATCATCATCGAGGTCGCGTAGGGGAATCATTCCCTCGCACTTATTCTCATCTACTTCCACATAGATGCCGAATTCCGTTACACCGCTGATGGTGCCAACGAAAGTTTCGCCCAGATGCTCGCTCATATATTCCACCTGCTTGTATTTGATGCTGGAACGTTCAGCTTGAGCTGCAGTCTGTTCCATCTCGCTACAATGCTCGCAGAGTTCCTCGTATTTGTCTTGGTTGACAGAGCGTCCACCCTGTGCATATTTTGTCAGCAGACGATGTACCATCAGGTCGGGATATCTACGAATAGGAGAAGTGAAGTGCGTATAATAGTCAAACGCCAATCCATAGTGTCCCACATTGTGGGTGCTGTATTTGGCTTTCATCATAGCACGCAGGGTAATCATCTCTATCATGTTTTGTTCCCTCTTGCCTTTCACCTCTGTAAGCATCTTGTTCAGGTTCCTGCTCATTTCGCCCTTCGAGCCGTTCGTCCTCAGTTTGTAGCCGAACTTACCAACAAAGTCCGACAGGTTCATCAGTTTGGCAGGATCGGGTGACTCATGGATACGATAAGGCAGCACTTTAGCTTTCTGGTTCTTGGGCACCTTTCCGATGCTTTCTGCTACTGTGCGGTTGGCCAGCAACATGAATTCTTCCACCAGTTTGTTGGCATCCTTGGCCACTTTGAAATATACACTCGTGGGCTTGCCCTTTTCGTCTATCTCGAATCGAACCTCGCATCGGTCAAAGTCAACGGCCCCGCCAGCGAAACGTTTGCGACGTAACTCCTTTGCCAAACGGTTCAGCGTAATAAGCGCCTCTTCCATATCTTCCCCAATTGGGTTTTCCCCCTTCACGGTGGAGTTAGAGGGGGTCTTTGGTCTGTCTCCAGGAGCTTTGTAATCTTCCTCGCTTGCCTCATGTCGTCTTTCAAAGACTTCCTGTACCTCCTCGTAGGTGAAGCGCCGGTCACTCTTTATCACCGTGTGAGCCAGGTGCCAGTCTTTCACCTCGGCTTTATCGTTCATCTTAAAGATGACGCTGTACGTCAGTTTCTCCTCGTCCGGTCGTAGTGAGCAGACGTAGTTGCAAAGATGCTCGGGCAGCATGGGAACGGTGCGGTCCACCAAATAAACGCTGGTGGAGCGTTTCAATGCTTCCTTATCTATAATAGAGCCTTCGGTAACGTAGTGGCTTACATCGGCAATATGGACGCCAATCTCCCAAAGCCCGGCTTTTATAGGACGAATGCTCAGAGCATCATCGAAGTCCTTGGCATCGCGTGGGTCGATGGTAAAAGTCATGACATCTCGCATGTCCTCTCGGCGTGCGATTTCCTCTTTCGTAATATCCAACTTCAGTTTCTTGGCGGCCTTCTCCACGGCGGCAGGATAAACGTATGGCAGGCCGTATTCTGCCAGGATGGCATGCATCTCGGCATTGTTCTCGCCTGTCTTTCCCAGGATATCTATCACCTTTCCGACAGGGTTCTTGGCATTATCGGGCCATTCCACAATCTTTACAATAGCCTTGTCCCCCGTCTGCCCTTTCTTCAGGTTGGCTTTGGGGATGAAGATATCGTTGGCCAGTGTACGGTCTTCGGTTAGCAGGTAAGCATAATTTTTGCTCACTTGCAAGGTTCCCACAAACTGCTTCTCACTACGTTCCAGTATCTCTGTTACAGCTGCCTCGCGAACATGATGCTTCCTGCGCGCCAGCATGGTTACCTGAACCTTATCGCCGTCCATAGCGTGCATGCTGTTACGCTCTGCCACTAGGACTGGTTCTCCGCCATCTTCTGGTTCAAAGGTGTTCTTGCCGTTTGCCTTACGGTGGAAGATACCCGTCATTACCTGCGTGGGGTTGTTCAGTTTGTAACAGAAACGGGGCTGTTCCTTTATATAGTCATCCATCAGCAGAACCTCCAGCACATCCATCAGCAGCATCTTAGCTGGATGTGTGTTCAGATGAAGTTCGCGATAGAGGGTTTTCAGTTCAAAGACTTGGTTGGGTTGTTCCTCGAACAGCGCTATTACCATCTGTTCCAGGTTTTTCTTCTTGAGGCGACTGCCTCCGCTTTTCTTCTTTCCCATGATAGTTTATTTTACTGGGCAATGTGTTAAGAACAACCAATGCCCATTATTTCAAATTAATTTCCTTGCAAAGATAGAAAGTTTTTTTGCTTGTTCCAAAATTTATTTTTATTTTTGCGACCGAAATAAATGATAGCGGGCCAGAAAACCCACTTGATGAGCATATTTAGGACATGAATATAAGAAAGCTTCTGATAGCAACATTGGTATTAGTTTTATTTAATAATAATGTTCGCGCATACAACGAGGATGTTGACCATCTTCTTGAGGGTACACTGATTTATTCTGGTAATGCAACGAGGGCCGCTTATGCTTTTGATGAAGACCCCTCTACATACTATAGTACTGTTGCAAGCACATTTGCGTGGGTTGGTCTTGATTTAGGTGCCCCCCATGTTATTACTCGTATTGATTACATGCCTGCATCCACTTCCCTTGGGCCAGACCGAATGTTGCTCAGCCTCTTTGAGGGAGCCAACAGTCCCGACTTTATGGATGCGGTCCCCCTTTACCTTATTGGCGATATACCTGCCAATGGGACGTATTCCAACACAGAGGTGAATGTTAGCCGTGGCTTCCGTTACGTCCGTTACGTTGGTGGCGCAGGTTCATACTGTAATGTTGCCGAGCTAAAGTTCTACGGCCATGCCGGTGAGGGTGACGACAGCCAGTTCTATCAGATTACCAATCTGCCTACGCTCAGTATTCATGTCCAGGATAATATCCTTCCGACAGTCAAAGGGGAAGACTTCTCCTCTCAATCTCTGCTTATCTATGATAAAGGAACACGTATCCAGGACTATCCCATCCAGTTCCGCGTCCGTGGAAATTACTCGTCAACCCATGAGAACAAAGCGTTCCGTGTGAAGTTTGATGATGGCAAGAGCCATCATATGATGCGTGGCTCGGCCAACGAATCGCCTACCAAGGCAAAGAAGTGGGTGCTTATCAACAGCTATCGCGACAAGACGCTGATGCGAAATCCTGTAGCCTGGGCAGTCTCCAAACGTGCCGAAAGAAGTTGGACGCCATGGAGCCAGGTAGTTGACCTTGTTGTCAATGGTGATTATCGTGGTACATACACACTGGCCGATGCAGTCACTGTGGACAATAAACGTATCGGCATTACGGAGATGACAGAGAATGACATCGACGAGGAGAATATCACAGGTGGTTATTTTATCGAATTGGATAACTACTACGATCAGGAGCCCAATCATTTCATGTCAGCATATGGTAATAAGTTGTCTATACATGAACCTGACGAGGATGTGTTGCAACCTGCGCAGTTCTGGTACATTCAGGACGCATGGAACCACATGGAGGAGGTAGCTTATAGTGCCAATTATGGAGATATGGAAAAAGGTTTGCCCGCCTATCTCGACCTTGAGTCGTTCTTCTCGTGGTTCATTGTGAGTGAGTTTAACGGGAATACCGATATGATATGCCAGGTCTTCAAATACAAGGAGCGTGGCGATGATCACTTTTACACTGGACCTATTTGGGATGCTGACCTGGCCTTGGAAAATGACGAGACCACCTATCCCGCCAACGAACGTATGGACTGGACCTACAAGGTTCGTTGTTCGACAGGACGTTGGAATCAATTCCTTAACCGCGTTCTTGCCGAGCCGTCGTTATTTGCACAATTGCAGGCAATGTGGGCAAGGCTTCGATTGAAAGGCAACTTCGAGCCTAATGACTTAGCTGCCGACGTGGATTCTCTACGTGAAGAGGTGCGTGCTTCTGCTCGTCTTAACTTTTTCCGCTGGCCCTATCTTAATCAGTGGCTTTCACTTAACCCCGCTGTTCCTGGTTCATGGGAAGCAGAGGTGGATCGTGTTCGCAACTTTGTCCGGGATCGTGTGGCATGGATGGATCAAATGCTGTATTATGGTACTTTGCGACAGGTAAACGGTGTCTATCAGATAAACTCGCCCTCGGATCTCTGCACATTTGCCGAGATTGTTAACGGCGGAGAGACCAGTGCCAATGCTGCGTTGAATATTGACCTCGACATGCAGGGTTATGAAGATAATTTTACACCTATTGGAATGGAAAAGAAACCCTATACGGGTAAGTTCAACGGCAATGGACATACCATTAGCAACCTGCATGTTACAGGTAAGAATAACGTGGGTCTGTTTGGTACTGTAGGTTCAGGAGTTGAGATACAGGATCTGAATCTGGATGCCTCCTGCTCTGTGTCTGGTGAAAATTATGTTGCCGGCCTTGTAGGGTATATGCGAACAAATAAAATCGCCATCAAGAAGTGTAGTACTGCTGCTACGGTTACAGCCACAGGCGGCTATGCTGCAGGCTTCATTGGCTATACCCGAAAAATGGCAAATGTTTATTTGGAGGATTCGTATAATTTAGGTAGGATACAAGCTGATAGTATGGCCGCTGCTATGGTAGCCCCATCGGAAGGCAAGTTACATATTTCGGATTGTTATAATGCCGGCAAGGTAATGGGTGCACTCCCAGGATATGAATTTGCATTTACCAGCTATCCTGACATGATGGACTTCCAGAATTGCTATGATGCCTACTCACATCAGGTTGAGACTGTTACCCCTATAGATGTAAAGTCGGGTGCTCTTTGTTATTTGTTGAATACGGGCATTGGCGAAACGATATGGTATCAGAATATTGATAACGGACAAGAGATTGATGGGCATCCTGTGTTGAGTACTTCAAGTGGCATAGTCTATAATGTTGATGGAGTATATAGTAATATTAACGAATCGATACAAGGATACCGTTATTATAAATGGGAGATTTCGCGTATAAGTGACGGTACTTATGGTACCATCCAGTTCGCGGAGTTCGAAATTCTCGATGAAGAAGGTGTAGATTATCCTAACATTATTATATATAACGGCACTGAGAGCTCTATCGCGAACAGGAACTGGCCTAATGCCGGCGACAATAATGAATATTCCAAGTATTGCTCCACATTCAACGGTTCTGCCTACTTCCTCTTCGATGCGCAGGAGACTGTTATACCTTGTGGATATCGCATATATACGGCAAACGACACGAGAACTTATCCTGGCCGTAATCCCAATTCATGGAGATTGTATGGAAGCAACACATATTCCATTAATCCCGCTGATGATTGTTGGGTACTCATAGACGAGAAGACTAACGATGCCACTTTGGGTGCCACCAATTATACGCCTTATGATTTCCCCTTGGCAACGAGGGATGGTGAGACCGCCATTGGTTCAATTCATAATTCACAATTCATAATTCATAATGAAGGAGAGGTTTATGACCTTTCAGGACGAAAGGTTAATTCAAAATTGCTGAAGGGCATCTATGTTGTTAACGGGAAAAAGGTCGTGTTCTCGGTTAAATAATGTTAAACCATAAGACAAAAGTATGTAAATTGGTTAATGTGTGAGGCAAAATTCCTATTTTTGTATGCTTTTCGTGCAAAGTGCACTTAATATAGGCGATAATTTAGGTATAAAAAATAGAGAAACGATATTGTTAAACTTTATTATTAACTAAAAACCAAACAACATGAAGAGATTCTTTACATCTTCAAGCACTCTTTGGTCGTGCCTGGTTGCTATGGCAATGATGGTGACAGCTCAGAGTGCGCGTGCAGAGTATGTTAAGCTGACTGCTCTGTCAGGTACCGGTGGTACCGGTGGTGAAGGTTATGCCAGTCTGGTGGATACTAAGGTAGGCACCAAGATGGGACATTCCTTTGACCCTGCATCAACCGACGAGGGTAAAAAGTATGCATGGATTGTAGTTAAGGCTGAGAAAGCAGTTGTGCCAGAACATTATTTTCTGGTAACCGGTGGCGATACAGGTGATTATCCTGATCGTAACTGGAAATCTTGGAGGATTTATGGTGCTAACTTCGAGAGTGATGCCGAAGCAGTACGCGGTGATGTCAATGATCCTGCTGCCACTGGCTGGACGTTAATCGATAAGCAGGATGCTACTCCGTTGCCAGGAGCTAATACCGCAAGTTGTCTTCTTGATTTTTCTGAGGCTCCACAAACAGCCTATCAGTATTATTGGATTGAAGTTCTTGAGTCTGTTAAAGGTTCTGACACATGGTTGCAGATGAGTGAATGGGGTCTTGGTACATACGCCGAGTTCACGAAATATCTTGATGACCTGGCAAACCAAACGACTGGTACTGATCAGCCCGTTATTTATAATATCATCTCTGGTGACAGAATGGACGGAAGTGGTGAAAGCCTTGAAAAACTCTTCGATGGCAAGATTGATACCAAGTGGGGTAACGGCCTGACAGCCAAGAACTATGGCGAGACTACTAACGGTGCCTACTTCATTGTGAAGACCTCACGTGCTATCGCTCCTACCTATTACAAGCTGGTGACCGGTACTGATAATGCCACCTGGACACATCGTAACTGGAATTCCTGGCAGATATACGGTATAGCCCAGGCTGACGTACCTTCAACCGGCAAGCCTGCCCGTGATTCAGACAAGTGGGTATTGCTGGACAAGAAGGACAATATCTCTGAGGAGGTGCTGCCTGACAAGAATATGTTTACCGTGGTGTTCGGTCTCTCTGAGGAGAACACGACAGCTTATCAGTACTTCAAGGTCGAGATTGACCGTACGATGGCAGGTAGCGGTTACATGCAGATGGGCGAGTTCTCTCTTGGTGATTCTTATACACTTGCTCTTGACCGTAATGCTGTTGCTCAGAGTGCAGAATTTGATCCCGATGTATTTGCTTCTAAGGCGCTGATTGATCAGATGGCGCAGACGCTCGATGCAGTCAACAACTGTACCGATCCCTTCGAGTTGGGTACATTAAATGCAACTGTCGATGACCTGAAGACTAAGTTGAATACTTCTAGTAGCCAGTATGCAGAACTGGTTTCTTCTCGTAATCAGGCAGTAAACCTGCTTGCTGATAATAATTTGAAGCCAGCTGCAACAACTTATGCCACAACGTGGATTAGCGAAACAGATCCCGTCGCTCCCAACAGCGATTATCCTGTTGGTAACTTTGCTTATCTCAAGGCTAATCGTCAGATTACCGGCGAAGAGGCTTTGGCAGAAGCTAAGCGTTTCAGCGAATATCTGATTGCAAATGTTAACAAGGTAGATGATCCTATCAAGGTTAGTTACACAGCACTTAACGGTTCTGGTGGATTTAATGGTGAGGATCACAGCATGCTTATTGATGGTGACCGTGACGCTACCAAGTGGTGCTCTAACAGCTTGCCCGGTTGGATGATTTTCAAGGCAAGTGCGCCCATCAAACCCTCTTACTATGGTTTGGTAACGGGTGGTGATACTTATAGTTGGCCAGATCGTAACTGGAAGAGTTGGAAGATTTATGCCGCCAACTTCGATAGTGACGAGGAGGCTACTCTTGAGTCTGACAAGTGGGTACTTATTGACGAAAAGAACAATGTAGGTACAGATGTCTTGAAGACTACCAATAAGTACGAGAGCTACATTAACTTGTCTATTGGTTGTTCTCAGGAATACGAGTACTTCATGATCAAGGATGTGTATGCTTGGGGTGATCTTATGCAGATGAACGAGTTTACATTCTACAACCAAGGTAACCTTGCTGAGTATCGTGAGAAGTTCATAAATGAATTTAACGGATACGATCCCGAGGAACAAACTGCATATCAGGGATACATTGATTCTTACAAAGAGAAATTCCAGGTTCTGCAGAATGCAACCAATCCTTCTGATGTAATGAAGGCTTATAATGAGTTGAAGGAGGCACAGGATGCCATCGAAAGTTCTGCTGACAAGTACATGGAATTGGAAGTTTGGTATGAGGAGTTGACTTCTGCAGGTCCTGCTTCTGAAGAACTTCAGGACTGGTACGATGGTTATGTTAACGAGAACATTGCTCCTAACAGCAAGTATATCAACGGTACTTATGCATATATTATGGAGCACCGTCAGCTTGACAATGATGCTATTGGTCAGGAAGGCAGTACATACTATGATAATGATAATAATCTGCGTTACATCAACCCAACAGGTGAGATTGGTTACCTCCAGTCTATGGTGAATGCTGCTGTTGAGGGTACTTATATTACCCTGGGCGGTCATACTGTTGGCCAGTGGCCCGATGGTTTCTATGGACACCTTATCGATGGTATTGCTCTGAATGAAAAGGATGGCGATGGTAAGACAATCAATGCTACTAAGTGGGGTGGTCAGGCCGATGCCAATGGTGACACATACATTATCTTCCGTACGGCAACTAAGACCAATCCTTTCTTCTATACTCTGACTACCGGTAATGATACGGGTACATATCAGGATCGTAACTGGGGTACTTGGTATATCTACGGTGCTAACTTCGAAGGTGATGCCGATGCAACTAAGGATGCTGAAGGTTGGGAGCTTATCGATTCTAAGGAGGATATTGGCAAGGATCGCCTGCATCCCGTTGATGCTCAGCCTTCTTACTTTGGCTTCAGCACGGAGACTACTGAACCTTATACATATTATAAGGTTGTCGTAACCAAAGCATATAAGGGTGATGCTATCCAGATGAATGAGCTTCACTTTGGTACAGCCGAGGAGTTCGAATTGATCAAGAACGAGTATCAGGATTCTGCTCGCGTATTTGATACAGACATTATTGCAGAGGCATCTCTGATCCAGAAGTATAAGGATGCTATTGATGCTATCGATGAGTGTGCTAACATGGAGGCTCTCTTCCGTGCTAACTATGCTCTTGAGACACTCCGTGATTCTATTAAGACCAGTGCTGCCGCTTATGAGAAGTATCAGGCTGCTGTAGAGGATGCCAAACAATTCCTTGAGGATAATCCTCTTAGCGACAGTGATGCCAAGAATGTTTTCGTAACTTACCTGAGCGACGAGAACGGCCCCTCTGAGGCTTATCCCAATGGTGGTGCCGCATATATCCTGGATGAGCACTTATTAGCAGACAGCGTAGTTCTGGGCGAGATCGAATTCCTTGAGACTTTGAAGACAGCTGCTGTGGCTAAGGGTTATGGTCCTGGCACAGATGTCAGCTCTCTGATTGTGAACCGTACTTTTGCAAAGGCCGGTGAGACATTGAAGGACAAGGACGGTAACAATATTGGTCGTGAGGCTGAGGGCTGGAATGGTTATATCTATCGTACTGCTACCGATAAGGAGGGTAAGTTGTATGCTGCTGAGTTCTGCAACGAGGTTTCTAAGTTTGACATCAAACAGACTCTGAAAGACCTGAAGAACGGTTATTATAAGGTAACTCTGAACGCCGGCTTCCGTGCTAATGGCGACCTGCTGAGCTATAACTACGCTGCAATGGCTTATGCTAACGATGTGAAGACATTTGTTCCTGTAGTTCGCGAGGATGTTGTTGCAGATTCTGCAGATGCTTGGATGGGTAGTACAGCCGACAAGATGATCTATAGTCCTGACTCAACAATTACTTACGGTATCGGTATCTGGGGTTGCGAAGGCGCTGCTCATGCATTTGGTCAGAACCGTTATGCTATCACAATGGTTACTAAGGTAACTGACGGTACCCTTACTATTGGTGTAAAGAATGAAGGTACACTTGAAGGTGGCGACTGGTTAGCTGCTGGTAACTTCGGCTTGGTTTATCTGGGCGAGGAGGCTTCTGCTGAGGCAATTGCTGAGGCTGCTGCATTTAATGGTGCACGTGCCACTGTATTAACTGACGTAGAGTCATACTATCAGCCAGGTGATCCTTTCAATTTGAAAGAATTCAAGAAAGCTCCTGACTTCAGCGCTGCACAGAAGGATGCCTTGAATAATGTAGCTAATAGCACTACTGTAGAGCAGTTGGTAGCCGACGGCGAATTGTTTGCTGCTATCAATGCAACAAAGGCTGCGTTGTACGACCTCTTGACTTACAATGCTGCTGTGTTGACCAAGTGGGAAGAGTTCTCAGATGCTTGCAGTGTATATAAAGATACCGAGGATATTTCATATAATGTAGTGGATGGTGCTTATGATGCAGAGGCTGCTAATAAGACACTGGATGATCTCCTAGCTAAGTATCCCGATTATTTGAATATCGCAGAAAATCGTGTATTCAATGCTACACTGTACAAGGATGAAACTGAGCCCTTCAACTTTACGATCACTTCTACTTCTGACAAGCCAGTAACTGCTAATTTCGATGCTACCATGTATGATGAACTGAAAGATAACGAGGTTATCCTTGAGTTCGAGTATAAGTCAGCAAATGATATTAACGATTTCAAGATTTCAAATCTGTATAGTCAGAAGGAAACTGACCTTGTAATTGGCACATTGGAGGCTACATCTGAATTCAAGAAGGTTTCTATTAATGTAGAGAACCTGGATGTTAAGAAGGCTTTGGAGATGACTCTGAAGTATACCTCAGGCGGTGCAGATAACGTTGTTTATATCCGTCGCATGATCTTTGTTGAGAATCCTGCTCAGAAGGGTGACTTGACAGGTGATGGTGAAGTAAACGCTGGCGATATTCAGGCTCTCTTGAACATCATTGCTAGTGGGGAAGATAACCCAGCTGCAGATTTGACTGGTGATGGAGAAATCAACGCTGGTGATATCCAGGCTCTCCTGAACATCATTGCTGCTCAGTAATACTAATGTAATGTAAAAAGATCTCTATAAATTCTCCTGGCCTGGAGCTTCGGCTATCAGGTCAGGAGAATAATTAAGTTAAAAGGATAATAAAAAGTTTAAAGAATTATGAGAAAGCTGTTTTTCTCTCTTACCGCATTGCTATTGATGGTTTGCTCATGTTCTGAGCAAGTTGATACTTCATCAAGATACGTGTTTAAGTATCATACTATAGCCAGTTATCTTGAGTCTCAGCCTGTGTACTCACAGTATGTTGATATCCTGAAGAAGGTGCCTATAAACCCTCATAAGGAGACATCAACTGTTTATCAGTTGTTGACAGCTCGTGGAAACTACACGGTTTTTGCAATTACCAACGATGCTATAGATGAATATCTGCAGGATCTTGTTGAACAAGGATTGATAACAGAACCATCATGGGATTCCTTTACGGATTCAGTCAAGTTGGACTCTATTCGTGCTGTGATTATAAAGAATAGCATTATCGACGGATATGACAGAGAAGACCAGCGTTATTCTATTGACCAGGTGGAGAAAGGTATTGAATTGCCTCTTCCCACACTTAATGACCATCGACTGACAATTAATGTCCCTGATCCCAAGAAACCAGACAGTGTTTGTGTAAACAAAATCTGTCCCATTGACCCTGTCAACTATGATATTCCGGTTATTAACGGATATGTGAATCAGCTCCATAAGGTTATTGCTCCCAAGGATGAGTCTTGTGCAACATACCTACAGGAAATTTTGAACAACAGAACTGAGGGTTATCTGCTTATGGCACGTGTCATTCAGGCATGTGGTTTGTTGGATACACTTAGCAAGGTTCGTGATGAAGAGTATGAGATGAAGTACCTAAGGGGTGAGATTCCTGATATGAAGGACTATCAGAAACAGGCTGGCGGTGACAAGTCCGCTAATAGCGACCCTGATGCACACGCACCTGAGCACCGCAAGTATGGTTTTACCATCTTTGCCGAGACTGATGAGTACTGGCAGTCACAGGGTATCGACCCTGCAGCTCCTGATGCTTTGGAGCAGCTGGTACAATGGATTCAGAATAAGAAGATGTATTTTTCTGAAGACGTAAATAAAACAGACAACAATTATCGCTCATCTGAAAATATCCTCAACAGATGGGTGACCTACCATATACTTCCCATGCGTATCCCTGCCAACAAATTGGTTTACCATTGTAATGAGGTAGGATACACGGTTTCTCGTCCTAAAGTTTATTCCATTCCTGTTTATGAATGGTACTGTACCATGGGCGAAGGCGGACGCCGCTTGATGAAGCTCTTTGAGAGTAAAGAAAGTAATGGCGTTTACATCAACCGATTCCCCGTTTTGGATAATGGTATTAAAGGAACAGGGCATGAACTATCCTGTGATGCAGATAAGATTGGTGTTTACGTAGATGCCGAGAGTGAAAAAGCCGTAGTAAATGATATCACAAACGCTTGTATTTATCCCCTCTCTACGCCACTGGCTTACACAGATGCTGTACGTGATAACCTGGGAAAGGAACGTATCCGCTTTGACCTCTTTGCCATGTTCCCTGAGGCCATTACAAACGGCATTCGTCGTGCAGACTCCAGCGAGGGTAAGTATCAGCATGTATATATACCACAGGATAATGTCTATCAGTACTTTAGTAATATGAGTATTCTTAATGAAGACACTCATTTCATTCACTACAACGGATACAAGATAAATTGGGCAAACTATTGTCAGGACGAGGATAAGGCCTTTGGTCATTTTGATATTTTATTCACTTTACCTCCCGTTCCCAAGCGTGGCACGTATGAACTTCGTTACAAAGTGCTTGCTACTCCTGCCCGTGGAATTGTACAGGTATATTTTGGCTCAGATCCAGGTAATCTTCCTGCTGCTGGTATTCCTGTCAATATGGCTGAAGGTATTGCTACAACTTATGGTGGCGAAGGCGCATCTTGGGCTGACTTGACGGATGAAGATCGTGATGACGAAGATCAGATTATTGAGATTGATCACAAATTAAGAAACCATGGTTTGATGAAGGCTGGCCGTCATGAGGTGCACGAGAGTAATACTTCATGGACAGCTCGTGACGACTCACGTCAGAAGCGCCATATCTTGGTTCGTCAGACATTGGATCCCAAGAAGACATACTACCTGCGTTTCAAGTCAGTACTTGATAATCCCAAGTTGGAGTTGTACCTTGATTACTTCGAGTGGTGTCCGAAGGAGATTTACGATAACCCCAACAACCCCGAGGATGTTTGGTAACAACATAGTTTTGCCGAGTTAATAGCTCGGCAAAACTTTTTTTTACTTCACTATTACCACTATTTCAGCTATTATTATAATCATGAGGAAACTACTATCCACTCTGTCCTTATTTGCCGCTGCCATGTGTTTCGGAAAGGACATCTATGTAAATTCACCCAGTACCACATTGCTTTTAAAGGCAGAGCAGGGTCAGCCCCTGCATGTCAGTTATTATGGCGAACGGGTAGATGATGCCCGGCAGGTATATCGTGCCTATAGTCTCTGGGAGGAAGCATATCCCGCCTTCGGCTTAGGAAATTATGACATTACAGCACTCAGTGTCCGTCATGCTGACGGCAACATGTCCACCGAACTGGTGTACCAGCATGATGCGGTATCCACAGAGGGGAATGCCACGGTTTATACCATTACCATGAAGGATAGGGTGTATGATTTTCTGGTAGATGTATGTTATCGCACCTTCGATAACTGTGATGTAATTGAGACCTGGACTGTTATCCGTAACAATGAGAAGAAACCTGTCAGCCTCATTAAATATGCCAGTGCCTTCCTTCCCGTCCGTCAGGGCAATGTATGGGTACAGCATGAGCACGGTTCTTGGGGAGCCGAGGCACAGGTAACTGAGGAACCACTGAAGCCTGGTGTTTTCGAGATTCATGACCTCACCGGAACCAAGAATGCCTATATGAACCGTCCCAACCTGATGATTTCCCTAGACGGTAAGCCCCAGGAGAATTACGGGCGTGTGGTAGGCGCAGCTCTCTGCTGGAGTGGTAACTTCCGTATGACCATCGATACCCAGGGAAAGAAGATTCACCGTTTCGTCGCAGGTATCGACGATACCAACTCACAATATACGCTCAAGAAGGGTGAGTCCTTCACAACTCCTGTCCTTGCTCTTACCTATAGTAATGAGGGATTGGGCGGTGCTAGCCGAAGTTTCCATCGTTGGGCGAGGAAGAACAACATGGTTCATAACGGAACGGCTTTGCGCAAGACGCTTCTTAACTCGTGGGAAGGTGTCTATCTGAATGTCAGTCAGGATGGTATGGAGAAGATGATGGACGGCGTAAAGCAGTTGGGCGGAGAACTCTTTGTTATGGATGACGGTTGGTTTGGCGGCAAGTACAAGCGTTCCGTAGATGATTGCGCTCTGGGCGATTGGGTTACCGATACCGAGAAACTGCCCAAGGGTGTGCCAGCACTTGAGCAGGCCTGTGCCGAGCGCGGGCTCAAGTGGGGTATATGGATTGAACCCGAGATGACCAACACCAAAAGTGAGCTTTACGAGAAGCACCCCGACTGGGTTGTCTGTCATCCTACTCGTAAGCCCAGTACCGGTCGTGGCGGTACCCAATTGGTATTGGATATGAGCAATCCTGCTGTACAGGATTTTGTCTTTAAGGTTGTGGATGATATCATGACAGAGACTCCTAATACCTATTATATTAAATGGGACTGTAACATGGAGACCAGGAACTTCGGTTCTCATTACCTCAGTGCCGATAACCAGAGTCACCTGTATGTGGATTTTCACCTTGGACTGATTAAGACCCTACAACGCATCCGTGCCAAGTATCCTGATCTTGTCATTCAGTGCTGCGCCAGCGGAGGCGGTCGTGTCAACTACGGTCTGATGCCTTACTTTGATGAGTTCTGGGTAAGCGACAATACCGATGCCAAGCAGCGTCTTTTCATCCAGTGGGGGACCAGTATGTTCTTCCCCGCTTGTGCTATGGCCCAGCATGTAAGTGCCAGCCCTAATCATCAGACAGGTCGTCGTCTTCCGCTCAAGTTCCGTTTTGATGTTGCTATGACGGGTCGTCTTGGCATGGAGATGAAACCTTCTGACCTCTCTGCCGATGAGATGAAGTTTGCTCAGTCATGCTTCAAGACTTACAAGGAGACCATTCGCCCCATTGTACAGCAGGGTGACCTGTATCGTCTGATTTCTCCCTACGAGGGAAGTGGCTATTGCAGCGAGATGTTTGTCAGCGAAGACAAGAAGGAGGCTATCTTCTATGCTTACAAATTCGAGCATTACGTTGATTTTTTCCGTCCTCGTTTCTACTTTGCTGGTTTGGATCCAGATGCCACCTATACGCTTACAGAGCTCTGTCGTCAAGGTAATGCTGACCATTGGGAAGGCAGTTCCTTCACAGGTCGTTTCCTAATGCAACAAGGTGTGGAGATCGATTTCCGTGGCGAATATGCCAGCAAAGTAATAAGGTTAACAAGATAAAAGGTTCTCCCCCTAGAGGGGGCGACTGGGGGCTTTAGAGTAGCCACTGAATGTGGCTGCGACCCCACAAAGGGGAGCGAATCCCCATTCGCGACGGAGGAATAGAGAGGGTCTTAATCTACATCATAATAGATGATGGCAGATTTATATTGAGGAAGGTTGGTTACGTAGCGTTGTATGTCTCGTAACCGCTTACGTGCTTCTGCTATGGAAGCAGATAGTTCTATCTTGACAATAATCTTGCGGATATACATCATCTGTACTCTGGCGATGGGCGGAGTGTCTGGTCCCAATATACGTTGGCCAAATATCTGCTGCAGCAAGTTGGCATAATCCCTGGAGAGACTTTCCAGTACCCGCTCGTCTCGGTGCTTCATGTAAACATATATCAGGCGGCAATAGGGAGGATAGTTGAAGAGGCCTCTCTCTTCCATCTGTTCCCTGTACATGGCTGTATAGCTGTGTTGCACCACCTGCTTGATGGCAGATGCCTCTACATCCTGTGTCTGTAGTACAACATAACCTTGTTCATTCTTTCTGCCTGCTCGGCCAGCAACCTGCTCCATCATCTGGAAGGCATGTTCGTAGCTTCGGAAATCAGGCTGTGACAGCATAGTGCTGGCATTCAAGATGCCCACCACACTCACGCGCTCAAAGTCTAGCCCCTTTGTCACCATCTGTGTTCCGACCAAAATGTCTGTCTTGTAATGTTGGAAGTCAGCGATAATCTGTTCGTATCGTTGGCGGCTCCTTGTTGTGTCCAGGTCCATTCTGGCAATTCTAGCATTGGGGAAGATAGCCTGCAGACAGTCCTCTATGCGTTCGGTTCCATATCCTTTGCCCATCAGGTTCTGCTCCTCGCAGTTAGGACATTTCTGTGGGATAGGGTAGGAGGCTCCGCAGTAATGACAGGTCAGCTGGCGCATGTTCCTATGCAAGGTTAGGCTAACATCACACTTCTGACAACGAGGTACCCATCCGCATGTCTTGCATTCCATCATAGGAGCATATCCTCGTCTGTTCTGGAAAAGAATCACCTGCTTGTTCTGTTGCAGTGCTTCCCTCACTCTTTCTATCAGCTGTGGGGTGAACGGACCGTTCATCATCTTCTTCCTCGCCATCTCGCGCATGTTCACCACCTCTATCTGTGGAAGTTGAACATTACCGTACCTCTTGTCCAGTCGCACCAGTCCGTATTTCCCTGTTTCTGCATTATAGTAGGATTCCAAACTTGGCGTAGCGGAGCCTAACAGCGTTTTCGCCTTTGCCGCCTTTGCCATCACAAGTGCTACGTTACGTGCCTGATAGCGCGGGGCAGGGTCTTGCTGTTTGAAACTGGTTTCGTGTTCCTCATCGATGATGAGAAGGCCTAACTTCTTGAATGGGAGGAAGATGCTGCTTCTGACTCCCACAATGATATCGTATGGAGCATCGGATAGCATCTTCTGATAGACTTCAACACGCTCTGCATCAGGATATCTTGAGTGATATACTCCAAGTCGGTCTCCGAAGACACGTTTCAACCGGTCCGTCAATTGGGCCGTCAGCACAATCTCCGGTAGCATGAAGAGTACCTGTTTCCCTTGCTCTATAACCTCCTTTATCAGATGTATATAGACTTCTGTCTTTCCGCTACTTGTTACCCCATGTAGCAGACAAACATCCTGTTGTTTCCAACAATCTTTTATTTGGTCTTTTGCACGTGCCTGATCCTCGCTTAAGGGATGCATTACCAATTCCGTTGGTAGGTTCTGCTGTGTGATGCGACCGATGGGTTTCTGGTAGAGCTCCAGTACACCTTTCTGGCATAGTGCTTTCAATACGCCAGGTGTACAAGCAGTACTCTCCATCAGTTCCTGTCTGGTTATTTCCTTCAGCAGTTGTTGGTTCTGTAATGCCAATGCAGCTGATATACCAGACAGCGATGTATATTTCAGGAGTAGTTCAGCCTGTTTGGCCGAACGTTTCAGTTGAGTAAGGGCTTCGTTGATTTTTTCTTCGTTGAAGTAGGGCTCAGTAATTCGTACGTATGTAGCATAGCGGGGCTTATACGTTCTTTTCACCTCCTCCTTTATTCGGATGGCATCCCTCTCCAATAGTCGCTTCACTATGGGCAGGATATTCCTGATACCTGTTTTCTTCTGCAGTGACGACAACGATTGCATTGTCTCCTCCTCCAGCGCCTGAATGATTTTTTCTTCCGACGGGCTTAGTGTATCATCCGCTATGAATTCCTCATTGTACATCACACTGGATTCGCTCTCCAGTTTCATGCCGCTGGGAAGGGCAGCCTTATAGACATCCCCTATGGTACACAGATAATAGTCCGCTATCCATTTCCATAGTTTCAGTTGGGCTGTTGTAACAATGGGACTACTGTCGAGCAGCTCCAAGGCAGGCTTGGTCTTATAAGAAGGAACAGTGTCATGTAGTTTAACTACGATGGCACTGTAGAACTTTGTTGTTCCAAACGGAACAATAATACGGCTTCCTACCTGAACAAGATTGGCAAAAGTCTCGGGTAAGCTATATGTAAAGGTACCTTCTAAGGGTAGTGGCAGTATGACATCGGCAAACTGTGCCATAATGCCCCCTTATCTTCTCTGTCTGCGGGCGCTGACACGTGGAGCTGCTGGTGCGGACTCCTTCTTTGCCTCGGCTGTACTCTTGGCAGGTGTTGCGTTTGTTGCTGTAGGAGTCTTGGTGCGTTTGCCCCAAGTGCTTCCCGACTTCTTTGCTTTCTGCGCAACTGCCTCAGCCAGAGCTATGCTGTCTAACTTGGTACTGTCTATAATCTCATGTCCCCAGACACCTTCCTCGAAATCAACAATCTGCTTCTCTATGCGCTGCTGCTCCTTCTTCATGGCGCTGTCTGTCTCGCAGTAGTTAGCCAGTATCTTACCCTGCAGGTTATTTATTTTGTAGATCTTGCCTTCGTAGCGGTTCAGGGTAAAGTAATCGTCTGCTGTCAGGTTAGATACGTTGTTCAGGTTGCTTCCCATCATAGGCAGTTTAGACAGCCAGGGAGCCACATCATCATATTTCACCCAGAAGAGAGGGTAGGGTGTAGCATCTGTGCTAAATTCGTCTGCTCCACGCATCAGGATGGGACAGAGGGCAGTTACCTTTGTGCTGAAGGTTCCTGTACGCTGGTCCAGATAAACGCTTTCCTTTATATAGTAACGTTTAGCTTCGGCACTGGGAACATCGGCATCTGCCACTACGATTTTTCCGTCTTTCTCCTCGTAATAGATATTGTAACGCTCCAGCAAATCCTTTACACTGAGTTTGTCTTTCTCCTCGAACGACTCGTTACCATCCAGCTTATAGGTATAGGCTGTTACGCGACCTGTCTGAATCAGGCGGAACAGATAGGTGAACAGGTTCACCTGCTTGCCCATGGGTTCTACGGGATAGTACAGAGGTGCGTTCTTATCCTTCATTAGATCGAGCTGACGGTAGATGTCGCGCTTCCAAACCACATCCTCAGGCATTTCTGCTGATGTAGGGAATTGCAGAGACGCACGGTCGTGATTACTCTGCTTAGCTGCAGTGGTAGTCGCTGCTGCTGTTCCATTTGCAGCAGATGCAGTACGACGTTTTGCAGGCTGAGCAAATGTCATGCTTCCTGTCAGCAAGGCAGCTGCTATTATGATTAGTGTACGTTTCATATCTATTATTTTTTTTACTTTATTTTCACTTCCATTGCTCCGTCCAGTTGTCTCTCTATGCCGTCAGGTCCGATGGCGTGAACTTCTGTGATGTAGAAGCGCTTGCCACGTGCCAGGCCTCTTATCTGGTTCTTCTGCTGGTCGGTAAAGTTTGCTCCGTTGCTCTTGAATGGAACGGCATTACCCATTGCATCGTAGAATACAGTCTGGAAGCCTTGTACACGGAAGGTGATGTTCAGCAGACCATCGTCGATAGCTGCACCAATGCCCTCGGTGCCCATCAGAATCTGCTTGCTGATGCTACCGCCCTTGAAGTGGTTAGTGCCACCCTGTCCGTCAGAATAGGCAATAAAGGCAGTTGGGTCGGGCAGTTTCCTTATACGGAAGGTAAACTTACCCATCTCTTGTGTACGTCCCTCGTTCTGGGCTGAGATGGTGAATACAGCCTCGCCACCAGGAGTGGTAGGTCTGGCGATGTAGTGTCCGTCACCCTTCTGTGTCAGTGTACCGCCAGTCATAGTCACGTGCAGGCGGTTGTTGGGTACACCAGGCACTGATACACTCATGGGGTTGTCATATCCGGCATACAGCACGTTCATGATATCGGCACTTACGGTAGCACTGGGAGCCACAACCGTATATTTCTGTGAGAATTCACGCTTTACCTTCTCTCCGCTTCCGTTCAGCATTTCAATAAAGCCGTTCAGCGTATAGTCGCCCGTCTTTGTGCAGACGGTCTCGTAGAATCCCTTGTCGCTCTTTATGGGTTGGCCACCAATGTAGATGGTAGGTCTGCGTGTGGTATCCACAGCAGCCATGATAATCTGAGCGCTGAAGCGTCCACCCTGAACTACTGTCTGTGAGTTGGGAATGACGTAGGCATTCAGTTGGTTTACGCGGATATCCTTAACGTCCACATTACTGATAAGGTTATGCAGCACCTCGCCTTCGGCATAACGTACATCGCTCTGCAGTTTAGTCAGCAGGGTAACAGCGGCTGCGGTGGGCATGTTCTCGAACATGTATTCCTGCCAGTTCTTACCCATCAGACGTCCCTTCGCAGGAACCTCGGTACTCAGGTTGCTTGAGATAATCTCCTTCTTCTCCTTATCCGTTACCATCTTCACTATTCTTTCGCGATAGCTGTTGATGGCCTTATAGAGCTCTTTACCACGACCTGCCACGGGTGCCAACATAATCTGTGTGCTGGCCTCCAGGTCCTCACGGTTCTTAATGTCGTTGACATCTCCGTCCTCGCCATCGCTTTCTCTTACGATAGCTACTTTCAGTTCCTCTGCCAGATTATAGATGGAGTCGCTGATGGTGCGCACATACTGTGCCTTGTCATACCACTGCTTCACCTTGGCGGGGTTGCTCTTCATCTGCTCCTCGAAGGTGTTGTATATGTCATTGTTTACATGACTGGCATTCTGGGTAGATTTATTCAGACTGTCCGACACCAAAGAGAAACCATTCAGCACGTCGCTTGATACGTTCAGTGCCAGCATGGCCATCAGTACCAGGTACATCAGGTTTATCATTTTTTGGCGAGGAGACATCCTCTTCTTCTGTATAGGCATCGCAATTAAATTAAGAATTTTGAATTAAGAATGAAGAATCTTAATTATGAATTGTGAATTATGAATTATGAATTTCCTTCGGAGGAAGCAGTTACGGGGCCCATGTTAACGGTCAGAGCCTTAATCATGCGGCTATATACCTCGTTCAGTTCCTGAATCTGTTGAGCCATCTTGCGTGTCTGCTCGTCGATCTGCTCGATTGTGCTGACCTGCTTGCTGATGTTACGCAGCTGCAGTTCGTAAACGGTAGCGATACCAGTAAGTGTACGGTTCAGGTTCTCCATCTCCTCGCTGTCGGTGCTCATACGTGCAGCCTGAGCCTTTACACGACCCAGCACCTCTGTCAGTTCTGTCAACTCCTCGGCATAGTTCTTTACAGCCTCCTCTATAACAGCAGGATCTGTAGCCTTTATCTGATTGGGGTCGATGGTAGGACCACCATTCTGAATCTGTTCCAGTGCCAACTGTGCCTGAGCGGCTGCCTGTCCGGCTGCTGCCAGGTTAGCTGCTGCAGCACTCAGTCCTGTTCCTGCTGCCAAAGCATCAGGATCTATGTTACCTACAGGAGCAGCACCGGCTATGACGGGTGCGCCACCGCCTATCACAATAGGACCTTCAGGAATCTCTGCACCCTCAGGTAATGGAGCACCGCCTCCTGCTACCACAACGGTCTGTCCGCCTGCAACAGAAGCTCCCTCTGATTTGGGAACCTTATCGTATGTCTTCTCAAAACCAGAGATAAAGAATACGATTGCCTCAACAATCATACCAATCCAAAGCATGACATTAGCACCTTGGATGTGAGTTAGTTTGAATAATGCTCCCAGAATAACTACTGATGCCCCCCAGCTGTATGAATAGTTCATAAATACTTGGCCATATGGGGAGTCCATCCACTTCTGTAATTTGCCTATAGGATTCATATGTTTAATAGTTTAATTCAAAATTTTGTCTGTATATTCGTAATCGCTTGCTGTTGGCCGGACCGCTTCGCTCTTCTGGACCGCTTCGCTATTCCGGCTTTTTTATCTCACTTTTCTCTTTTATCTGGTTCTCCCCCTAGAGGGGGAGTTAGAGAGGGTCTATCTCCTCACCTTTCTTGTGCTAACGGTTGGACCGCCTGATGAGGATTTGCTCTTTCCTCCCTTGCTACTGACTTTGCCGCCTTTCTGGGCACCGGCGTTTCCTCTGTCGTTCACCATTGTGCGGACGCAACGGAAGCCTATGTAGCAGCGGGGCTGGTTCTGGTATTCGTAAGAACGCCATGCACTGCGAATCATGCTTTCAGGATCTTTCCATGAACCGCCTCTAACGCTCTTCTTCTTCAGACGATATGGATCCTCCTTGGCAGCATTGTACTTCAGGTCGGGGTTCATATCGCTCATACTCTCCACGCCAGCTTCGGTATAAACGGTGCTTGTCCATTCTGCCACGTTACCAGCCATATCATAGACTCCATTACTGTTGGCACTGAAGATACCGCACTTGCTGGTGATAAGGCTACCGTCCTTGGTATAATTACCGCGGTCGGGTTTAAAGTTGGCATAGTAGCAGCCCTTGTCGCTCTTTACCTCAGCACTTGTCCAGGGGAAGGGGTTGCCCTCCTTGCCACGAGCGGCATATTCCCATTCTACCTCGCTGGGCAGGCGGTAGCGTTGTATCTGCTTAGCATATCCGCCCAGACCCTTCATCAGGAAGTTGGTACGCCATGCGCAGAAGGCATTGGCCTGATCCCAAGTGATACCCACTACTGGATAGTCGTCGTAGGCAGGGTTGCTGAAGTACAGCTTCATGTAACGCTCGTTGTCGGCATTCTGGAAGTCGTTCACCCAGCATGTAGTATCGGGATAGATATTTACGATGTAGGTATTCAGGAAGTCCCATGGACCACTCAGCGGACGTGTAATAGTCTGACGAATAATCTTACCATCGTCGTCAATCCATGCGGTGTCTTTGCTGATCATCACCTGCTCGTTGCTGATAGCATGGTCTGTGTTCAGGTCGCGCTCTTCAGGATCCAGACGGTACTTACGCTGAGCAGCTGCTACGTAGTCATAAATCTCGTAGCGGTAGTTCATCTGCTTAGCGTCCAGCATCTTGGTACCATCGATGGGATGGATAACATATACGCTCTGGATGGCACGATCCTCATCCTCGTTGGCTCTGCGCCAGGGAATGGGCTTGCTCCAGTTCAGGTAAGGAGTAATCTCGTTACCTTCCTTATCCTCTGTAATCTTGTAGGTTTCGTCACCTGCATAGTTGGGGTCAGCCAGACGTTCACGGATGATACTGTCGCGTACCCAGTTCACAAACTGGCGGTACTTGGCATTGCTAACCTCATGCTCGTCCATCCAGAAACCGTCCACACTGATATCTCTGAGGGGGAAGTCAGCGCCCCACAGGGTATCATTCTCCTGCAGACCAATCTTCAGAGAGCCCTTATGAACAGCCACCATACCATATGGTGTCGGTTCGGACATTGCAGCACCTCTGACTCCTGTCAGTTCGCCTCCAACTGCATTCGCATTAGAGTTAGCTCCCATACATGCAGCCAAAGTCAGGCAAAGAATTGCCATAAAGAAAAGTACCAGACTTTTTGTCTTCATATCTTATACCTTAATATATATAATTCAAAATTTATAAATTCAAAATTCAAAATTATGTTTGAGTTTTCGGAATCGCTTTGCGTTGGCCGGACCGCTTCGCTCTTCTGGACCGCTGACGCTCCTCTGGACCGCTTCGCTATTCCAGTTTCTAACTAAGATTCTTCACTCTTCACTCTCAACTCTTCACTCTCAAAGTAGTCTCACACTCTTGTGCAGGTTCTTACCTTTCTTGCCCAAGTTCAGGTCAGTTTGGTAACCTATCATGATTTCGTGCGTACCGTTCTGAACTCCTATTCCTCCTGTGTACACCTCGTAGGAGTAACCTATGTTGATGCCATGGAAGTTGTATCCCAGCAGGATGCCCACGCTGTTCATGGGGCTGTACATGATTCCGCCGTACAGTTTGTGCTTCTCTCCGTCGTATTCCAGACGTGCTGTGATATCGCCTCTCCAGTTTTGCAGGTCGCTTCTCAGGATGGCATCCATTGCCAGTGCGTAGCGGGGATAGCGCATCTTGTATCTGTAACCTCCTGTCAGATAGATAACAGGGTCCACTGTAACTTCCTGCTTCTTCTCGTCTCCCAGTGAGATGGTCTGTCCCATCATGTGCATCACGCTGGCTCCTGCATACCATAATTTCTTATAGGTGTATCGCAGACCAAAGTCCAGATCCAGCGCCTGACCTTTTGCATCGCTCGTTGTGAAGGCAGGGTCGTTTGTGTGAATCAGATCCAGGTTCGAACCGTCAGTCTTCTCAACAAAGAGAGCCGGCCTTGCACTGATACTCATGGTACCGCCCCATAGTTTCATGTGGTAGGCGTAGGTCAGCGATATCTTCTGCGTATTGAATACGCCAGCCTTATCGTTGTACAAGCCAAGTCCCACTCCATGTTGGGGGCCCAGAAAGAACAGAGGCATATCTGCCGTTATCAGCATGGTCTTAGGTGCGTTCTCGAACCCCAGCATCTGCAAGCTATATGCAGCTCTGACGTTCAGCAGACCATCCACTCCTGCCGCTGCAGGATTGAAGTAGGATTGTAGTGCCCAAGAGTTGGTAAATGCCGCATCAAACTGAGCTTTTGTACCCAGACTTATCAACAGCATTCCTATCCAGAGTAGTCTTTTCATCCTAAATTTAATAACGACACTATGTGTATATTTATTGTATAATCGGGTGCGAAGTTACAACTTTTTTGTGTTTTTTCCTTCCACACGTGGAAAAAATTACTCCCACACGTGGAAATTATTCAACTTACAAAATAAATTATTTAAGTTGTTTCTTGCCCCAAAACAAGGAAAAAAGAATTCAGGCTCCAAACCCATCGAATTTACGCTTAATTCGAGGAGTATTCAGCGTGCAAACTATCCGCATTCAGCCTTCATGTTTCCGCTAATCATTACGGTCCCTCTCCCCATCCCTTTGCCCATCTTCGCGAATGGTGATTCGCCCCTTCGGGCCTCCGTCAGAATCATAGATTCTTCCCCTCATCAGGCACAGAAAGACATCTAGTCTTTCTTCCAAGGGCCTTCTTCGCCTTTGTGGGGCCGCAGCCACATTTAGTGGCTACTCTAAAGACCCCAGTCGCCCAAATG
>ODAJ014758133.1_pt1 | contig 46494 bp, 39 predicted proteins | sample 1539241 | NCBI WGS metagenome assembly ODAJ01 (sample SAMN02144231, study PRJEB22623) | gut metagenome | biome: sheep rumen | host: Ovis aries | place: New Zealand
GTTCCCAAAGTATATATAAGGGCAAAAAAAGAGAGTCACGCTTCTTGCGTAACTCTCTCAAAATCACCAACTTGATTTTGTGGACCAGCCTGGGCTTGAACCAGGGACCTCCAGATTATGAGTCTGTTGCTCTAACCAACTGAGCTACAAGTCCAGTGCAAATGTGTTTTGCGGGTGCAAAGGTACGAAAAAAAGTGAAAAGTGAAGAGTGAAAAGTGAAAAATTTGCTTATGCGCCCTCATTTTTTTCTTTTTTTTGTAATTTTGCAGCCAATTATGAAAGAAAAGTATCAGGGACTGACTGCTAAAGAGGTGGAGGAGAGCAGGGCGAAGCATGGCGAGAATGTGCTGACGCCTCCTGTTAGACCGTCCATGTGGAAACTATATCTGGAGAAATACCAAGACCCCATGGTGCGTATCTTGTTGGTTGCTGCTGTGGTCTCCCTCTTTCTGGCTTTCGTAAAGGGTGACTTCGTAGAGACAATCGGTATTATAGCCGCTGTCATATTGGCCACCACCGTTGGCTTCTATTTTGAGCGTGACGCTGCCCGTAAGTTTGATGTGCTGACTCAATTGGGCGAGGAGCAACCTGTCAAGGTATTAAGGAGGAATCTCTCCACCGACCCCTCTCCAAAAGGCGAGCTGGGTGAATGCCAGATTATGGAGATACCGAGGCGGGAGGTCGTGGTAGGTGATGTAGTGCTTGTAGAGACCGGTGATGAGATTCCGGCTGACGGTCTGTTGGTGGAGGCTTTTGACCTGCAGGTTGATGAGTCTAGTCTGACGGGAGAGCCTATGACGGACAAGTTTACTAAGGATTCCATTGCCTATCAGGAACTTACTGCGACCCATGAAACCTATGCCAAGGATCAAGTGCTTCGCAGTTCAATGGTGTTGGGTGGTACTGGCCGTTTTGTGGTCACTGCCGTTGGCGATGCCACGGAGATTGGTCATGTAGCCCGTCAAGCTACGGAACTGACTGGGGTGAAGACACCTTTGAACATTCAGTTGAACAAGTTGGCTAAGTTAATTAGCAAAGTGGGAGGTTTTCTTTCCGTTCTCAGTTTCCTGTTATTCTTAGGTCACGACATCTTGACCAACGAGTTATGGCAGACTGACGACTATCTGGGAATGGCGAATAACACCCTTCGCTATTTCATGATGGCTGTCACGCTGATAGTAATGGCTGTTCCAGAAGGTCTTCCGATGGCTGTCACTTTGGCTTTGGCGCTGAACATGCGAAGGATGCTGAAGTCGAACAACCTGGTGCGTAAGTTGCAGGCTTCTGAAACGATGGGTGCTGTCACTGTTATCTGTACGGACAAGACGGGTACGCTGACCGAGAACCGTATGACGGTGAGTGCGGTGGAAATGGCGAATGAAAGGAATGAAGGAAATGAAAAGAATGAGGATTCAAGCCTTTCAGACCTTTACAAGGCCATTGCATTGAATACGACAGCTACCTACGATGTCGGTAATCCTACCGAGCAAGCCCTGTTGCGATGGTTGCGAGAGCAGAAGATAGACTATCAGGAGTTGCGTGACAAGTATCCGATTACGTCGCGTGAACCTTTCTCCACAGAGCGTAAGTATATGTCAACAACTGTTGGCAATATTCAATATATCAAGGGAGCACCCGAAGTCGTGATGCAGCGGTGTGTCATGAAAGCCGAGGAACGTCAGCGTTTAGAGGAAAAACTGCTTGAATGGCAGCAGCATGCCATGCGCACACTGGCCATTGCAGTCAATCAGTCCATGCTTGCCATCGTAGCCATTAGTGATCCTTTGCGTGCAGAGGTTCCCGAGGCTATCCAGCAGTGTCGTTTTGCTGGTATTGATGTGAAGATAGTGACAGGCGATACAGTAGCTACTGCGTTGGAGATAGGAAGGCAAACGGGAATCATCTCAAAAACCGCTAGTGATGCTGAGAACCTGACTATGACAGGTGCCGAGTTTGCTGCCCTTTCAGATGAAGAAGCCTTGAAGGTGATAGGTGACCTGAAGGTTATGTCCAGGGCTCGTCCTATGGATAAACAACGTCTGGTAAGTCTGTTGCAGCAAAGAGGGGAAGTGGTGGCTGTCACGGGTGATGGTACGAACGATGCCCCTGCCTTGAATCGTGCCCATGTGGGCTTGTCGTTAGGTTCTGGAACAAGTGTTGCCAAGCAGGCCAGCGATATCACGCTGATAGACGATTCTTTCGGTTCCATCGTTCACGCCGTCATGTGGGGCCGTTCACTCTATAAGAATATCCAGCGTTTTATCTTCTTCCAGCTGATAGTCAATGTTGCTGCATTGTTGCTGGTGCTCTTTGGTTCCATTATTGGCACAGAGTTGCCCCTGACGATTACCCAGATTCTTTGGATAAACCTCATCATGGACACTTTTGCAGCAATGGCTTTGGCTTCGCTGCCACCTAGTAGGGAGGTGATGAGTAAGAAGCCTCTCCGTCAGCAAGCCTTTATCATCAATCGCGGCATGAAGTGGGGTATCACCCTCATAGGCTTTTCCTTCTTCCTGTTGCTGGGTGTTCTTTGTTGGCTGATAGAGGTTCATCCCATTTTCATAGCCATCCGCTATGGTCTCTCTCCAGACGAGGCACAAACGGTATTCTTCACCATTTTTGTATTGTTGCAATGGTGGAACCTGTTCAATGCCCGTATGTTGGGCTCCAGCCATTCTGCTTTCAGGAATCTACAGAATTGCAAGGCTTTCTTGTTAGTGTTGCTCATGATATTGGCGGGACAGTGGCTTATCGTCACCTTTGGCGGTCACATGTTCCGTACAGTACCTCTCTCTCTGGAATGCTGGTTATATATGTTTTTGGGTACCTCGCCAGTTCTTTTGATTGGTGAGTTGTATAGAGCAGCAAAGAGGGTATGAGTAAGACAGGATATGTTGCAACCATAGGGATGTTCGATGGTGTTCATCGTGGTCATCAGTTTGTGCTCCAGCAAGTCATCCGCACGGCTAGGGAGCGTGGACTGCAGTCGATGGCTATCACCTTTGATCATACGTTACGCAAGGATCCTCAACTCACTACTTTGGATGATAAACTGACATTACTCCGGCAGTTGGGTATTGACCATACGGAGGTACTTCCTTTTACCGATGAGTTGAAACACATGACCGCCCGCGAGTTCATGCAGCATGTGTTGAAGGAACGATTGCATGTGGAGGTGCTACTCATCGGCTATGACAACCGTTTTGGACGTGGTCGAACTGAGGGCTTTGACGATTATGTGCGCTATGGTCGTGAGTTGGATATGGATGTGGTTCAGTTGCCGGCTCAAGGGACAGTCTGTTCGTCACTGATTCGTAACCTGCTACAAGAAGGTCAGGTGGCTGAGGCTGCTGATTTGCTGGGTCATCCGTATCTGTTGGAGGGGCGTGTGGAACATGGAGAGCATATCGGTACCCGTCTGGGTTATCCTACTGCCAATCTGGTTCCTGTAGATGGCAGACTGTTGATTCCTGCCTCCGGTGTTTATGCTGTACAGGTTTCTTTCGACCACCAGCCAGTGTTCCATGCAGCCATGATGAACATCGGGCATCGTCCTACCTTTGATGGACAGCATACCACTCTTGAGGTCCATGTGCTCCATCTGAACGAAGACCTCTATGGTCATGAGATGACCGTTCAATTCTTCCAGCGACTGCGTGACGAGCAGCGTTTTGACAACGAAGACGCGTTGGTACGGCAGTTACAGTTGGATGCTCAACAAGTAGAAAACCTATTCAAGAAGAAATAATATGAAAAATGCAATTATTTATCTTGTCGTATTTCTGGGAGTACAAGCTGCAGTTAGCCTGATTATGCCTGCCGTATGGCTTTTATGTACTGGTTCATCGGATATGACGGCAGCTCTCCTGATAACCATTACGGCGGTGTTCAGCACGTTGTCTATCGTCCTCTTTTTAGGTGTCCGCTGGGCTGAGGTGTCCAGAGCCTGGCTCCTCACACGGCCCTGGTCTGTTCTTTTCTGGAGCGTGATAGCGGCATTGGGTCTGATTATCCCGTCAACATGGATGATGGAACAATTACCCGACCTGCCTAATATCGTAGAGCAAGAGTTTGATACTCTCCTATCTACTCGTTGGGGCTATCTCACCATAGGACTTTTGGCACCTGTCGCTGAAGAGATAGTGTTCCGTGGAGCTATCTTGAAGACTTTGCTTACCAAGTATCGCCCATGGGTGGCTATTGCACTTTCCGCGCTCCTTTTCTCCGTAGGTCATCTCAATCCGGCTCAGATGCCTCATGCTTTCCTGATAGGACTGTTGCTGGGATGGATGTATTGGCGCACAGGGTCTATATTGCCGGGTATGGCTTATCATTGTGCTAACAACTCTGTGGCTTATGTTCTTTATAATGTGTATCCCAACCCGGACATCAAGCTGATAGATATCTTCCAGACAAACTCCCATGTCTTGATGGCTGTGGGTTTTTCGCTGTTAATCGTCCTGCCGGCACTCTATCAACTTCATCTCTGGATGCGCAGAGCTTGAAAAGAGTGATAGGTGAATAAATATCGAACAGGCTGCTTCTGACTCGTCAGATAGCAGCCTGTTCTCCGTTAGTATGTTATGAAAAATTTGAGAGAATTTGAAGCTTCACAGCTTCTGGTGTTTTAACTAAACGTGATTTAAATAAATTATAGAGAAAGCATAGAAAAATTATCATTTCAATTCTTCGACTGTTCTGGTAGCATCACACTAGTGCTGTCAGTCGATTTGTCGATGATGTTCTCAGCTTGTACGGGTGTTCCGACATCGACCGTGTCAATTTGGAAACTGGTGTAGTCGCTGACAGGAGCATTCCAGTTGCTGTCCCATGGAGCCTGCAGGGCTCCGCCCAGTGTCAGGATGATAGCCACTACGGCAGCAGCCTTGAACAAAGGCATCAGACGCTGAGTAAGCTTCACCTCTTGGGCTTTGACATGCTGGTTCTCTTCGCCAATCATCGTCAGGATACGGGTGTCAAAGTCATCGCTCAGCTTTGGCTCCTCACCGCCGGCAACGAAGAGAGGCCTCCACTGCTCCATCTCAGCCGGAATGTTCTCCTGGCTGAAGAAGCTGCGCAGAATGCTTTCTTCCTCCAGTGAGGTCTCAGCGTTCCAGTAGCGCTCCATGAGCTGTTCAATGTACTTATAGTCCATATTCTTCTTGTTGTTTGAATTCTTTTTTAATCGTCTGTCGGGCTCTGAAGATGTTTATTTTCACTTGTTCTTCCGTGATGCCCATGATGTCGGCAATGTCGCGATAGCTTTTTCCTTCCACGTCTCGCAGCTGCATGGCGGTTCTTTGTTTTTCAGGCAGTTGACTGATGAGTTGTCTTACCAGCTTTACCCTGTCTCGCTGTACAGCTTGTTCTTCGGGGTTCGATGTGTAACTGTGGTCTGTCGGGTCGTGGCCTGTGTCCAGCGACTGTTCCTGATACCCCATGCGTCGCACCTTGTCGAGTGAGAGGTTTCGACAAATGGTAAAGCAGAAGGCTTCTATGGCATCTATCTGTTCCCACTGGTCTCGTCGGTTCCATACTTTCAGCATCGTGTCCTGTACCACGTCCTCAGCCTCTGCTGGGTTAAGAGTGATGCGGAGTGCCAGTCTGAAGAGTTTGTCTTTCAGCGGCAAGACGTCGGTCTGGAAACTGATTTTTTTCACCTCTCTATACTTAATGACGATTAAAAAAAACGAAAGTTACAGCTTTCTCTAATTTTTTTCTCTTTTATTTTTCAATAGTTGTTCCATGTTTACCGTCGATGGCTGTTGCCAGGGTGATAATCACTTTGGAGACGCCAGCGTCCACTGCGTTGAGTGCGTTTTCTATCTTGGGTAGCATTCCTCCGCTAATTGTTCCATCGGCTTTGTAACGGGTAAAGTCAGCGTGATTGATGGTGGCTATCACGCTGTCGTCATCGTCAGGATTGCGAAGCACTCCTTTCTTTTCGAAGGAGAAGATAAGCGTAACGTCATACAACTTAGCCAGTGCCTTAGCGGTTTCCGATGCGATGGTGTCTGCGTTGGTATTCAGGATATGCCCTTCTCCGTCGTGGGTCAGAGGAGCCATCACGGGCGTGATGCCGGCTTCTATCAGTCTGCCCAGCATCTCGCCATTGGCCAGGTCAACATCCCCCACAAAGCCATAATCCACTCCGTTCTTCAGTGGGCGCTTGTGACTGCGTATGGCATTGGCGTCGGCACCTGTCAGTCCTAGGGCATTTACACCGTTGGCTTGAAGACGGGCTACAAGGTTTTTGTTCACCAGTCCGCCATAGACCATTGTTACCACTTCCAGCATGTCGGCATCGGTAATGCGTCTGCCTTCCACCATCTTGGTCTCGATGCCCAAGCGTTCGGCCATCTTGGTAGCCTTTCTACCGCCACCATGCACTAATACCTTCCGACCCTCAATAGCCGAAAAATCTTTTAATAACTGAGAGAGCTGTAGTTCGTCCTCAACCACAGCTCCGCCCACTTTTACTATTGTCAGTTTCTCCTTCATATATTAGTTACTCCAAATAGGTATATCCGTAGAGTCCGCTGCGGTAGTTGTTCAGGAATTCCTTGCCCTCTTCCAAGCTGATCTTTCCCTGCTTGACACTCTTGGCAACCCATATCTCTAACTGTCGAACCAGCTTCTTGGGGTTATACTGCACATATTCCAGAACCTCCTCTACCGTCTCACCGTCGAATATCTGGTCGATATGATAGCTGCCGTCCTTCACGGAGATGTGGACAGCTGTAGTGTCTCCAAACAAGTTGTGCATATCACCCAGAATTTCCTGATAGGCACCTACAAGGAATACGCCTAGGTAATAGTTCTCATTCTTCTTCAGTGAATGAACGGGCAGTGAGTGCGAGTTATGACGATTGGTGGCAAAGTTGGCTATCTTACCGTCTGAGTCGCATGTGATGTCCTGGATAGTGGCATTACGCGTAGGACGCTCATTCAGTCGCTGAATCGGCATGATGGGGAACACCTGGTCAATGGCCCATGAGTCGGGTAGCGACTGGAACAGCGAGAAGTTGCAGAAATACTTATCCGCCAATAGTTTGTCGATGTTCATCAGCTCTTCGGGAACATGCTTCAGGTTCTTGGCCAGGGCATGAATCTCATGACAGACACTCCAATACATGGCCTCCACCTCGGCGCGAGTCTTCAAATCTACGATGCCATGGGCAAACAAGTCCAGCACTTCTTCGCGAATCTGCTCTGCATCGTGCCAGTCTTCCAGCACGTTGCGTGGTGTCAGGTTATCCCATATCTCATAGAGGTCCTTTACCAACTGATGACTATTCTCATCTGGTTCAAACTCCTCTGGCATCTCAGGCAACGAAGCAGTCTCCAGCACGTCAATGACCAATACCGAATGGTGGGCAGCCAGTGATCGTCCGCTTTCAGTAATCAGGTTGGGGTGGGGGATGTCATTACGGTTGGCAGCATCCACGAAGGTGTAGATACAGTCGTTGACATATTCCTGGATAGAGTAGTTCACACTGCTCTCACTCGAAGGTGAGCGTGTGCCGTCATAGTCAACGCCCAGTCCACCGCCACAGTCAACAAAGTCAACGTTGTACCCCATCTTATGCAGTTGCACATAGAACTGAGAAGCCTCGCGCAGAGCCGTCTGGATACGGCGAATCTTGGTAATCTGGGAGCCGATATGGAAATGTATCAGGCGCAGGCAGTCGCGCATGTCTTTTTTGTCCAGCATGTCAAGGGCATCCAATAGCTCAGCACTTGTCAGTCCGAACTTGGAGGCATCGCCACCGCTTTCTTCCCATTTGCCGGCACCACTGCTGGCCAGTTTGATACGGATGCCAATGTTAGGTCTTACACCCAGTTTCTTGGCTTCACGGGCTATGATTTCCAGCTCGTTCAGTTTCTCCACCACGATGAAGATGCGCTTACCCATCTTTTGTGCCAACAGGGCCAGTTCAATATATGACTGGTCTTTGTAGCCATTGCAGATGATGATGGAGTCGCTCTGGCACTGTACGGCAATGACGGCGTGCAGCTCAGGTTTTGAGCCAGCCTCGATGCCCAGGTTGAACTTGCGCCCGTGAGAGATAATCTCCTCAACGACAGGCTGCATCTGGTTCACCTTAATAGGGAACACCACATAGTTCTCTGCCTTGTATTCATACTCCTCAGCAGCCTTCTTAAAGCAGCTCCATGTCTTCTCGATGCGGTTGTCCAGAATATCGGGGAAGCGCAACAGAACAGGCGATTGCACATCGCGCAGGGACAGTTCGTCCATTACTTCACGCAAGTCAATCTGCGTGCCATCCTTGCAAGGTGTCACATACACGTTGCCTTCGTTGTTGATACCGAAGTAGCTAGTTCCCCAGCCGTTGATGTTGTAGAGCTCCTTGGAGTCCTCAATCGTCCATTTCTTCATAGCTTCAGCAGTTCACGTATTTTTTGTACAGAATATTTTATCTTGTCGAAGTCGTCCATCAGGTTCACATCCAGAGAATACTTGGCCTTGTTGTAAAACGGCTCACGCTCTTTGAGGTGTTCCTCGATATATGTTATCAGTTCCTCTGGACTCTTGCCTTTCAGCAGTGGGCGTTCGCCCTTGGCCATCAGCAGGTGTTTGTATAATACCTCTGGGGTTGCGTTCAGATAGACCACGTCGCCTTGTTGGTTCAGATAGTCTATGTTGTCATAGAAACAAGGTGTCCCACCGCCGCAACTGATGATGACATTCTCAAACTCAGCCACCTCATGAAGCATGTTGTATTCCATCTTGCGGAAAGCCTCCTCGCCCTTCTCTGCGAAGATCTGTGTCACCGTTTTCCGCATGCGGCTTTCAATATACCAGTCCAGGTCATAGAACATCATGCCGGTCTCTTTGGAGAGTGCCTTGCCAATGGTCGTTTTTCCAGACCCCATATAACCAATTAAAATTATTCTCCGCATAATTTTAAAATGAGAAATGTGGAATTGTTCATTTCTCGTTTTTCTTGACGATGGCCATACATTCCTCGTAGGTTAGCTCTGCCGCTTTGGCGTGCATAGCCTTTGGCATGCGGTAGTTCTTACCATCATAGGCAATATAAGGACCATAACGACCGTCCAGCACTTCCATCTTCATGTCCTCGGGGAACATCTTCAGGTGCTTCTTCGTTTCTTGCTGGCGTTTCTCGTTAATCAGCTTAATGGCCTCTTCCAGTGTGATGGTCATCGGGTCGGCATCCTTCGGCAAGGAAGTGTATTTCTTCAGGTGCAGGATGTAAGCACCGAAACGTCCGGCACCAATGACAACGGGAGCACCTTCATATTCTCCCACAGTACGGGGCAGTTTGAAGAGTTCCAGTGCCTCTTCCAGCGTGATAGCTTCCATACTCTTCTCACTAGGCATCTGTGCAAACAAGGGTTTGTCCTTGTCGTCGGCACTTCCAATCTGTACAACGGGTCCGAAGCGGCCTATCTTGACGAATACGGGCTTGCCGCTCTTGGGGTCGATACCCAGTTGTCGTTCACCGGCCTTTCGCTCCTGACGGGCATTCATCGTTTTCTCCACAACAGGTTCGAAGTTCTTATAGAACGACTTCATCATGTGGGACCATTGTTCTTTACCTTCAGCTATCTTATCAAAGTCCTGTTCCACTTTGGCGGTGAAGTTATAGTCCATAATGGAGGGGAAATATTTCATCAGGAAGTCGTTCACCACAATACCGATATCCGTAGGCAGCAGCTTTCCCTTGTCGGAACCGGCCATCTCCTTGCGATGGCTCTGCTTGATTTGCTTGCCCTTTAGGGTGTCAATGGTGTAGCTTCTCTCTTCTCCCGTCTTATCGCCTTTGTGTACGTATTCACGCTGCTGGATGGTTGAAATCGTTGGTGCATAGGTGGAAGGACGACCAATGCCCAGTTCCTCCAGTTTGTGTACGAGTGATGCTTCCGTATAACGCTGTGGTCCCTGGCTGAAACGTTCTATCGACTGAATCTCTCTGCGATCCAGTACCATCCCTTTCTTCAGCGGTGGCAGGATATGGCTTACCTCTTCCTGGTCTTCGTCATCCACAGACTCACGGTAAACCTTGATAAAACCATCGAATTTTACCACCTCACCCTGGGCAACGAACTGCTCATTGCAACCACTGATATTAATGTTGACAGTGGTCTTTTCTATCTGGGCGTCAGCCATCTGGCTGGCAATGGTGCGCTTCCATATTAGGTCGTAGAGCTTGCGCTCCTGGGCAGTACCCTCTATCTCCGTACGCTCCATATAGGTAGGACGGATGGCTTCGTGAGCCTCCTGGGCACCTTTCGAGCTGGTGTGATACTGGCGTACCTTGCTGTATTCCTCACCATACAGCTTGGTAATCTCTTCCTTGCTGGCATTGATACACAGGGCGGAAAGGTTTACCGAGTCCGTACGCATATAGGTAATCTGTCCGTGTTCGTACAGGTGCTGAGCCACCATCATGGTTTGGCTTACCGTAAAGCCTAGTTTGCGGGCAGCTTCCTGCTGTAGCGTTGATGTGGTGAAGGGAGGGGCAGGGGTGCGCTTCAGGGGTTTCTTGCTGACGGCATCCACGGTAAACGTGGCATCGATGCACTCGTTTAGGAATTTCTCCACCTCTTCGTGAGTCTTCATGCGCTGGGCCAGGGTGGCCTTCACCTCTATCTGTGAACCGTCAGCATTGTTAATGGCAAAGACACCACCAATGCTATAGTAAGGCTCGCTCACAAAGTCTTGTATCTCACGCTCACGCTCTACGATGAGTCTTACTGCTACGCTCTGCACACGACCGGCAGAGAGTGCGGGTTTCACCTTACGCCATAGCACGGGCGAGAGTTTGAAGCCTACCAGGCGGTCCAACACACGGCGGGCCTGTTGTGCGTTCACCAGATTCATGTCCAGGTGACGCGGGGTCTCAATAGCCTTCAGGATGGCTGGTTTGGTAATTTCGTGGAACACGATACGGTTGGTCTTCTTCTCGTCCAGACCCAGCACTTCACACAGGTGCCATGAGATGGCTTCTCCCTCGCGGTCCTCATCGGATGCGAGCCATACCTTCTCTGCTTTCTCTGCATTGCTCTTGAGGTCCTTCACCAACTTCTCCTTCTCTTCCGGTATCTCGTAAACGGGTTCCAGGGTGTTGATGTCAATACTCATTTCCTTCTTTTTAAGGTCACGAATATGACCATAGCTAGACATCACCTTATAATCGCTTCCAAGGAATTTCTCAATTGTCTTAGCCTTGGCTGGTGACTCTACTATTACTAAGTTTTTTTGCATATCTCGTATTCTGTTTTAATCGTTACGGGCTGCAAAAGTAGATAAAAGATTTGGTTACACCTTATATATATAGTAGTTTTTTTATTTTCTTAACGTTTCGTCCAAGAATCGGATGACGGCATTCCGGATGCTTGTCAGTCCAAATTCAGCGGGATTTACCTTGTTAATAGGTATCCACATGGCCTCTGCAGCATCGTCTTCCGCCGTGATGGCTATGCTGTCGCCATGCACCCTCACCAGATAGTCCATGTCGAGGGTATGGATGCCCATGCCGCTGTACATATATTCGTTAGGCGATGAGAAAAGATATTGGATGTCCCTTACTTCCAGTCCTGTCTCTTCCTTGATTTCGCGTATCATACCCTCTTCCACGGTCTCCCCCATGTCACAGAACCCTCCTGGCAGGTCCAGTGTGCCCTTGGCGGGTTCTTTGGCCCTGCGCACCACCAGCATCTCCTCCTTGTCGTTGATGATGAAGGCTGCCGTTGCCGAACAGGGATTGGCATAGTAGGTAAATCCGCAGTCCTCACACTTCTTGCTCTTGAAGTTGTTGACCACGAAGTGTGCACTGCCACACACCGGACAGAACCTGAATTTCTCTAAAGGATGTTTAAAAGGATGTTTCATTCTTCCTAAAAGGATGTATCATTCCCAGTTGTCTGTGCGGAAAGGGAACAGCGGCAGTCCGCCCATGTTAGCCATGTTGCCTAACAGCCAGTTGTGGAAGCAATAGCGCACGGCAACGGGTTTCTTCACCTTGTCGCTTTTGATGATAAAACACTCGTCCCAAGGATCATTGCCGGGTCGCCAGAAGTGTTCAGCCTTGGCCTCATGGAACACGCGGTCCTCACCAGCCACCTCGAATCCCTTGATGTCTATGAAGCGGTTCATGCCACCAAACTGGTTGTTGAAATGAATCATCACGGCATCGTCTTTGATCTTCATATCCTTGAACGACGGACTCTCACAGATAATGCCGCTCATGCCGTAGGTCTTGTTCAGTGCCAGGAAAGCCAGTCGCTCGCCCACCTTCTGCTTTTGTGCCGGGTGAATCTGTGTACCCTCATAAGGATAGACGGCATCATTGGTGCATACCAGTCCACTGTTGGGGATGATCTGCGAGGCGCGGAATTGCTGTTCCTGCAGTTTGGCATTCCATGTGCCCTTCTTGTCGCCACTGTCATAAGGTGCTATCTGTACGAAGTAGAAAGGAATATCGCCCAGCTTGAATTGTGAGCGCCATTGCTCCACCAGCAGTTTCAGCCGCTCAGAGTACTGGTTGCCTGGGTCGCCCACATTCGAACAGCCCTGATAGAACAGGATACCCTTCACGGTGTAGTTCAGAATGGGGTTGAACGTACCGTTGCCCCACAGCAGCGCACGCAGGTAGTCAGCACCCGGCTTGAAGTTCACGATACCCATCGAGTCGGTAGGCTCCTTTGTATATTTCTCCAGGTTCTCCTTCGTCAGCCAGCTCTCTACACGCGTGCCGCCCTTGTTTGCCTCAATGATTCCGATGGGGATGTCGAGGGCTTTGTTCACCATCTTGGCAAAGAAATATCCTGTGGCAGAGAACTCCCCGACGGTCTGTGGCGAACACTCGCGCCATTGCGTGTCAGCATCCTCCTGCGGTTCCATGCGCATGATGCTGGGAATCTTGGCAGAGCGCACTTGGTGCTTTCCGGCGGCATTCACCACCTCTTGGTTGTAGTTCAGCACGGGGCAGTTTCCGAAGCCCTTCACGGGCATCTCCATGTTCGACTGTCCGGCGCATACCCATACTTCGCCCGCGAGTACATTATTTATAGTTACCTTTCCGTCACCATCGTCAAACGTGATGCTCAGCGGCTCGTAGCTGGCCTTGGGCGACTTCACCGTCAGCAGCCAGCGTCCCTGCCGGTCAGCCTTTGCCTCAGCCTTTTCCTTCGACCATGAGGTGGTAGCCACCACTTTCCTTCCAGCCTTGGCCCATCCCCACAGGCGAACGTCGCTCTGCTGCTGAATCACCATGTTGTCACCTACCAGATGGGGCAGCTTTACCTTTGCCTGAACACCCATCACCATTGCTGCCAGTGCAGCCATCAAACCTATCCTTTTGTTCATGTCAGTAGTTTTTTTAGTTCACTGGTGCAAAAGTAATAAAAGTCTGGCGAAATAAAAAATAAAACATCAAAAAAAGTCCCGCTATCTTTAGCAGGGCTTGATAAAGTCTTATCGTGGGACTCCGCGAAGCGCCTGAGCACCTATGGAGCGCAAGAATTCGGGTTCATTATATAACATAATATAACATACGCGTGCGAGGGAGGACACTAATTAGGGCGTTTCCAATATATTTGACTGTTTTTTTTCATTCTTTTCGTGAAATAGAAAAAAAGGTGGTAACTCTGAGGCTTTGCCTCGAAGATACTCACGCTCGAAAAAACTCAAGAAAATCTTGGTTTTCTGCTCGCTAAATCGTATCTTTGCACGCAGTTCATAAAGAAGGATATGATGAAACAGGTTTTGTTATTAGCAATGCTGCTACTGTCGGCAGGAGCTTTCGCCCAGAAAGCACAAGAGATGAATCTGTGGCCCGACGGCCCGCGTACGAATAACGGCGACCCCGAGGACCAGGCTAAGGTGTGGGTGTATCTGCCCGACGCCAAGAAGGCTACGGGACGGGCGGTGGTGTGCTGCCCGGGTGGCGGCTACCAGCACCTGGCCATGCAGCACGAGGGTCACGACTGGGCTCCCTTCTTCAACGGTCAGGGCATCGCCCTCATCGTGGTGAAATACCGCATGCCTCACGGAAACTACACCGTTCCGCAGGAGGATGCCGACCAGGCCATGCGCCTGGTGCGCAGCAATGCGAAGGCATGGCATATCAACAAGGACGACGTGGGCATCATGGGATTCTCGGCAGGCGGCCATCTCGCCTCTACCGTAGCCACCCATTCCACGGGCGATGCTGCACCAAACTTCCAGATACTGTTCTATCCCGTCATCTCGATGGAGCAGGGCATCACCCATCAGGGCTCGCGCGAGAACCTGCTGGGCAAGAAACCCAAGCGCAAGCTGCTGACAGAATATTCCAACGAGCAGTGTGTCACCAAACGTACGCCACGCGCCTTCATAGCACTGGCCAATGACGACCGCTCCGTGTCGCCCATTAACAGCATCGCCTATTACGAGGCACTGCTCAGCCAGAAAGTGCCCGTCTCGCTGCATATCTATCCCACGGGAGGTCACGGATTCGGCATCCGCCAGTCGTTTGCCAGTCATTTGGAAATGATGACCGAGCTGCGCTCGTGGCTGCAGAGCTTCTGACCCCTACCCATAAGCCTCGATGGCTATCCGCTATACCCATAAAGAAGAGCTGTGGAACTCCTGGTCGCATGCCGGTGGCATCGTCATGGGCGTTGTCTTCGGCATCATCTTCCTCTGGATGTCCTTCCGCGGCGACGACCCGTGGGCGCGACTGGGGGTATGCCTCTACCTGTTCGGCATGCTGGGCTCGTATGTCGCATCCACCGTCTATCATGCACTGCCCCGACGGTCGAAGTGGAAGGAGCGGCTGCGCCGGTGGGACCATGCCGCCATCTACTGGCATATCGCCGGCTCCTACTCGCCATTGACGCTGGTGGCCCTGCGCAATGCGGCAACCAAATTTTCACTTTTCACTTTACCCTTTTCCCTTAACTGGGGCTGGACGCTCTTCGCGTTCGTATGGCTGTGCGCCATCGCTGGCACCGTCATCAGCTTCGTCCGACTGAAAGAACATTCCAATGTCGAGACGTTCTGCTTCGTAGCTATGGGACTGAGCGTGCTGGTGGCCTTCAAGCCGCTCATTGACACGGTATCCACGGCTGCCGTCGTATGGATCATCGCCGAGGGCGTGGCATACATCACCGGCGCTGTGTTCTATTCCTTTAATAAGAAAAGGTATATGCACTCCGTATTCCACTTCTTCGTCTTGCTGGGCTCGCTGTGCCACATCATAGCCGTGTGGGATGTGCTGATGGAGTACGTATAGAGGTGAGAATAATCTTGGTTTATTTGGTGGTTTGCTTGAAAAGTAGTAATTTTGCAGGCAAAATTTTTAAATAAGGTAATACAATGGCTTATACACGTATGACTGCTGCCGAGGCTGCAGCACTGATTAAGAATGGCGAGCACATCGCCATGAGTGGCTTTACACCTGCCGGTGTGGCCAAGGCAACAACAAAGGAACTGGCCAAGCTTGCCATTGCCGAGCACGAGGCCGGTCGCGAGTTTAAGGTGGCTATCTTCACGGGTGCCTCAACAGGTCAGAGCACCGACGGTGACCTGGCTAACGCACAGGCTATCCTCTACCGTGCCCCTTACACCACCAACCCCGACTTCCGCAAGCATGTGAACATGGGTGAGATACCCTACAACGACCTGCACCTGAGCCACATGGCACAGGAGCTGCGCTATGGATTCTACGGTCCGCTGGACTGGGCCATCCTGGAGGTGTGCGACATCGAGGAGGTGGGCAACGACTATCATGTCTATCTGACCGCTGCCGGTGGTATCTCGCCTACGGCTGCCCGTCTGGCCAAGCACGTGATTCTGGAGCTGAACTCGTTCCATAACCCCAATGCCAAGTATATCCACGACGTCTATGAGCCATTGGATCCCCCTTACCGCAAGGCTATCCCCATCGAGCATGTCGGCGACCGCATCGGTCAGCCATACGTTAGCATCCCCAAAGACAAGGTGGTGGGTGTCGTAGAGTGTAACATTCCCGATGAGGCCCGTTCCTTTAAGGACTCAGACCCTGTAACCGACAGGATTGGTTTCCTGACAGCTGAGTTCCTGGTGGAGGAGATGCACAAGGGACGCATCCCCAAGGAGTTCCTGCCCCTGCAGAGTGGTGTGGGCTCAACGGCCAATGCCATCCTCGGCGCACTGGGTCAGGACAAGCACGTGCCCGACTTCAACATCTATACCGAGGTGCTGCAGGACAGCGTGGTAGCCATGATGCTGAACGGTCGTGTGAAGGATGCCTCGGCATGCTCGCTGACCGTATCGAACGAGTGTCTGATGCAGGTCTATGATAATATGGACTACTTCAAGAACCACCTGACACTGCGCCAGAGCGAGATTTCCAACTCGCCGGAGATTATCCGCCGATTAGGTGTCATCGCCATCAATACCGCTATTGAGGCTGACCTCTACGGTAACGTGAACTCAACGCACATCAGCGGTGTGAAGATGATGAACGGTATCGGTGGCAGTGGCGACTTCATCCGCAACGCCTACCTCTCTATCTTCACCTGTCCTTCGGTGGCTAAGGGTGGTGTCATCAGCTCTATCGTACCCTTTGTATCTCATCAGGACAGCTCAGAGCACGACGTGAACATCATCGTCACCGAACAGGGTATTGCCGACCTGCGTGGCAAGTCGCCCGCACAGCGTGCCGAGACCATCATCGAGAACTGTGCTCATCCTGACTACAAGCAGTTGCTGTGGGACTACCTGAAGATTGCCAAGATGGGACAGACCCGTCATAACCTGCCGGCAGCCTTCGCCATGCACGACACGCTGGCCCGTAAGGGTGACATGAAGCTCACCGATTTCGCGGAGTACGTTAAGTAGATTAAAGATTAAAAATTAAATTCACCGCTTCGCGGTTCAGGATTTAAGTTATGGAATCAAAATTAGTTATATATAATACGCTGACGCGCCAGATGGAGCGCTTCGAGCCGCTGCATGCCCCCAACGTGGGCATGTATGTGTGCGGTCCTACCGTCTATGGCGATCCCCATCTGGGACATGCGCGTCCTGCCATCACCTTCGACTTGTTGTTCCGCTACCTGAAGCATTTAGGCTATAAGGTGCGCTACGTCCGTAACATCACCGATGTGGGTCATCTGGAGCATGATGCCGACGAGGGTGAGGACAAGATAGCCAAGAAGGCCCGTCTGGAACAGTTGGAACCGATGGAGATTGCCCAGTACTATACCAACCGCTACCATCAGTATATGGATGCGCTGAACGTGCTGCGCCCCTCTATCGAGCCCCATGCCACGGGTCATATCATCGAGCAGCAGCAGCTGGTACAGCAGATTCTGGACAATGGCTTCGCCTACGAGTCTAACGGCTCTGTCTATTTCGACATCGAGGCCTACAACAAGAAGTTCAAGTACGGCATCCTGAGTGGCCGTTCGCTGGAGAACATCAAAGACGAGAGTCGTGAACTGGCCGGTGTCGGCGAGAAGAAGAACCAGGCCGACTTCGCCCTGTGGAAGAAGGCACAGCCCGAGCATATCATGCGCTGGCCCTCACCTTGGAGCGACGGATTCCCCGGGTGGCACTGCGAGTGTACAGCAATGGGTCGCAAATATCTGGGCGAGGAGTTCGATATCCACGGCGGTGGCATGGACCTGGTGTTCCCCCACCACGAGTGCGAGATAGCACAGGCCCAGGCGTCGATGGGTCATCCTGCCGTGAAGTACTGGATGCACAACAACATGCTGACCATCAACGGCAAGAAGATGGGTAAGTCGTACAACAACTTCATCACGCTGGAGCAGTTCTTTACCGGCAATCATCCGTTGCTTGAGAAGGCCTACTCACCGATGACCATCCGCTTCTTCATCCTGTCAGCACACTATCGCGGCACGGTGGATTTCTCGAACGAGGCACTGGTGGCTGCTGAGCGCGGACTGGAGAAGCTGCTCAATGCTATCAACGACCTGGAGCGCGTGCAGGCTGCTGCCGAGTGCGACGCAGAAACCAAGAAGGTGGTGACGGAACTCCGTCAGAAGTGCTATGACGCCATGAACGACGACCTTGCCACTCCGCAGGTTATCAGCAACCTTTTCGAGGCATGCACGGTTATCAATAAGCTCGTAGATCACAAGGGCACCATCTGTGCTGACTGTCTGAAGGAACTAAAGGACACCATGCACCTCTTCGCCTTCGACATCCTCGGACTGTCAACTGTCAACTGTCAACTGTCAACTTCGGGCAATGCTGCCCGCGAGGAAGCTTTCGGAAAGGTGGTGGACATGGTGCTGGAACTGCGTGCCAAGGCCAAGGCCGACAAGGACTGGGCTACGTCGGACAAGATTCGCGACGAACTGGCTGCCGCCGGTTTCGAGGTGAAAGACACCAAGGACGGTGTGACGTGGAAACTGAATAAGTGAAGCGGGCTTCGCCCTAGTGAATAGTGAATAGAGAATAGTGAAAAGGAAGCCTACTCCAGCGAGTAGGCTTCTTTTGTCATATAAAGGGCTATTACGTCGCGCCACATCTCGTCGGCAGGCATATAGACCAGTCCGCCATGAGGTTGGTCGGTGCCCCACGAGTTCTTCATGACATAATAGGGTTTCCCGGCTTTATCGTGCGCCCTGCCGACGATGGCCATGGCGTGTCCCCGACTTTCCCAGCAGACGGGGTGGCGATGCTGCAGGGCGCGGTCGGTGTGCGCCTTGAGCGTGTCGAGTGGAATGTTCAGCAGGCGGTTGTGCTCCCAGTTGTCGGGCACAGGCACTTCAATCTTTTTGTAATAGGGTGAGTCCGGGCAGCAGGTCAGCGAGAGGTATTCGTCAGGGGCACACACGCTATGTGCAAACTCCAGTGGCGTGTATTTCGCTCCCAGCATGAAGACCCATTTCGGGGTGGACAGCTCCTTGGTGGCATCATCAGGCAGAACATCGTAGCCCACGATACCATAGCGTGCCATCAAGTTCAGCGCTGTCTGACACATGGCGCGGTGATTAGAGTTGATAGTTGATAGTTCTTTCTGAGGAAAGCGAGCAAGCTCGAGCGGATAGTTGATAGTTTTGTAATCTTCCAACTTGCGTCCCAGATACTGTGCCGACAGGTTCACCGAGTCGCCCCGCAGGATGTGTTCCGTCTCGATGGTAGCCAACATGGCGTACGCCCAGCAGAGTTCCGACGCCCCCTGGTTCTTCACGGGCGTCATGGGCAACAGCACATCGTGGACATACTCCTTGGGCGGGCGGTCGCTGCATCCCGTGAGCAGTAATGCCACCACCATGAATACAACAGACCGTATCTTCATTCTGCGACGGGCTCCAGTTTGATGTAGAAGAGGTTGACGCTCTTATCTTTTGTCAGCTCATAACTGCCGGGCTCCAAGACTTGGCTGTATGTGCTGGCAGAACCAGTTATCTTCGTTCCGTTAATCTTGATGCTGGCAGTCTCGGTGTCAGCAAAGTAGAGCGTCATCTGACGCTTGTCCGTCAAGACGAACTGGATAGAGGTGGCGCTCTCCATTTTCAGGCAGGTGGTATATTCCACCCCGTCAACGGTAGCCTTTCCTTTGCTGTTAGAACCATTACCGACAACCGTAAAGAACGTGTTGGACGGAACCCCCGTTTTGTCGAAGGAGCATGTGATTGTTCCCTCCGGCGTGGGCGTGTCGCCACCCCCTTGTTCTTCCTCTGATGAGTCCTCTTCGCCAAAGATGCCCAGGAGACTGGTCTGATAATTGTCAAGCAGGCTTCCCAGGGTGGAATCGTAGGCAGAGTCGGTGTCGTCGCTTCCCACATTGTCAGGGAAAGTGTAAGAGAAGTCGCCATGATTCATGCGGCCGGCACCATAATATCCCGTAACGAGGGCGGGAACATCGTCGGCAGCCACTGCGTCGTAGTTGTACATGATTGCGGCATTGGTATCGAAATTGTTATAGGCGGTAGCTCCCTGTCTCGTCAGTTCCGTAGCAGGCACCTGTTCACTGCGTGCAGCCGTCTCGTAGGCATCGTAGCCCGTAGCAGCGGGATTGTTCTGGGTGTAATATTTGAAATTGGAAATAGTCTTGTCGAAATGATTGCCGTAAGCCTTGATCATTCCGCCGTCCTCACCCGAGAAGGTGCCGCTGCCCAAGGCATCCGTGCCCTGCATCGATGACAGGATGGGCTTCTTGGTTTTCAGGAAATAGTTGTTCTCCACAAAGACGCTGGAGCCGGAAGTAGCTCCTACGCCATATTTGGCTACGTTGTCGAAGTAGTTGTTCCAGACATGTACGGACATGGTGCGGACACGCGGATGGCGCGAGTCGGAATGGTCGAACCAGTTGTGGTCGTAGGAGATAAAGTTAGGCCCGCTCTCGCTCTTCATGCCGAACATATTGGTCTTGCCCGTATCCCAGAATCGGTTGTAGGAAACGGTCACCAGCTTAGAGTCAGACTTCACGTCGCATGAGCCGTCGCCCTTGGCGTGGTCGCCGCCACCATTAGGGCCATAGAAGAAGTCCATGTGGTGAATCCAGATATTAGCGTTGTCCGTGTCGAGCGACAGGCCGTCGTCCATGCAGCGCATGATGCCGAAGTTGCGGAACTCCACACTCTTGCTGTTACGCACCAGGAATCCAAAGCCGTGAATGGTGGCATCGTCGCCGATACCCTCGAAGGTAAGGTTCAGTTCGGAATCGGCCTTGCGCCCTTTCACCTGAATGCCCTCTTCGCTACTGCCAATGGCGTCAAGGTCCGCCTTCTTGATAAGTCCAATGAAGCGGAAGGCAATAGGAGTCTTGTCTTCCCCTTTTTCGTAGGCAGCAATGATGGCCTGAAGACCCACACAGGGGTTTTGTGCAGCACCTGCCACATTGGTGGAAATGGTCTTGGCATTGTTTTTCGTCACATACAGCACCTTGGCCCCAGCCTTCAGCGTACCGTCAGCCTTGTAGGCGCCCGGCTCATAACCGTCCTTGAAGGCAAAGCCCTGCCGACTGTAGCCCTTCACCTCCAGCAGTCCCGTCTCGCTGGCAAATGCGGTCAGTTCCGTGCCGTCGCCATTCACGGGCACTACCTTCAGCTGATAGTTGTCGGCAGCCTGCAGGCCAACCACGTCGGCGCGCCCGTAGGTGCCGTAGTTGCGCACCAGTTCACGGTCTATCTTGGTGTAGTCGGCATACTGTCCGCCTTTCACATAGACGTTGTAATTGCGGATGTTGCCATACACGCCGAACTTGACGTAGGCAGCCTCCAGCCAGCCCTTAGCCTCCAGGATGCTCACCTTGTCGGTAATCGCCTTGGCAAAGGAGATGGCGGCCACCGTGTTGTCGTATCGGTCCTGACCCGCCATGACCTTGCCGTTGTCGAAAGTCATCTCGTGGATGTCTGCCGTGTTATAGTATTTCGAGGTGCCGTCAGCGAGCTTCAGCTGCACCTGGTTCTTGGTGGCGTCCTGCTTGACGTCGTTCTGTGCCTGTGTGCCCGTGGCCATCATCAGGGCGAGCAGGGTGAAGAGTGATGTGATATGCTTCATTGTTGGTTTCCTCCTTTATTTAATCAGAACTTTCTTGCCGTCTATCACGTAGAGCCCGGGCTCGAGACCCGCCATGCTCTTTCCCGCGTACACCCCTTTCAGCGTGTATATCGCCTTGCCTTCCAGTCCCGCCTGTCGGGCGATGGTGATGCGCTCCTCGATGCTCGTGGCACCCTCGAAGCTGATGACCACCTCCGCCATGTCGAACGTAGCGTCGGCAGTCCCGTCGTTATACTTGACGGTCATCTTGTCGCCGTCGAAAGTAATCTTCTGTATTTTCATGCCGTCGATGGTGGTCTTGTCGCCATCGTCTGCCAAGACGGCCGTGCAGAGCAGCAAGAGGCTGCCAGTCCATAGAATCTTTTTCATATTCCAGTAGTTTAATTTCGTCTGCAAAGATACGCATAATATTCGGTTTACCGTACCATTTGGTCCGATTTCTTCGCCGAGGCGGTTCCTTGGGGGGTATAGTTTATTGTCATACCGGGGCAATATAAAGCCACGGGTGGTAGGCTTATTTTCGCCCCGCCTCGCCATAAAGCCTCTGGTGGGAGGCTTATTTTCGGCCCGCCTCGCTATAAAGCCATGGGGTGTAGGCTTATTTTCTGCCCGCCTCGCTATAAAGCCATGGGGTGTAGGCTTATTTTCTGCCCGCCTCGCTATAAAGCCTCGGGGGGTAGGCTTATTTTCGACCCGCCTAGCTATAAAGCCTCGGGTGGCAGACTTATTTTCGCCCCGCCTCACCATAAAGCCTCGGGGGGTGATTTGTGGCAAAAATCCTTGGCGGTGTGGTGAAAATTATGTAACTTTGCCCCGAAAACCAGAAATAGGAGGTAAGCGTATGGGGTATTATTCATGGTTTAAGCGGCCGCCGAGGAAGTATCAGGGCCAGCCACAGTGGACAGTGAACGATTTGTACATCTCGCCCTTCACGGCAAAGCGGCTATACAACGAGGACGGTGATATACACTACGAACCGATAGCGCGCAACCTGAACCCGACGGGCGTGAAGGTGATGGACCACTACCTGCGACGGCTGACCGAGGGCAAGGACGTGCTGAAGGATTTCTGCCCCATCTACGGGCTGCGCACCGAGGACATGGACTCGCTCATCTACATCCTGACGGGCATGAAGGGGGAGGACTTCCGCACGGCCTACCAGTTGCGGATGGCCGACGACCTGCTGCGCTACACCGACCTGCCCATCAAGGACGTTGCCCGCCGCTCGGGACTCGGTTCGCACTCCAACTTCTGCGTCTTCATCCGCCGCAATCACGCGCAGTCGCCCACGCAGCGGCGCATGATACTGCAGCAGAAGAACGACGCCGGGCGCTATAAGTTGTGATTTCTGCCCAAAAAGCATGCGTATGTCACCGTTATTTCGTAACTTTGCACCCATGAAAATGAAAGACTTTGAAATCATGGCGCCCGTAGGCAGCCGTGAGTCGCTGATGGCAGCGTTCCAGGCAGGAGCCGGCAGCGTGTATTTCGGCGTGGAGCAGTTGAACATGCGCTCGCACTCTGCCAACCACTTCACCATCGACGACCTGCGCGACATTGCCGCCCAGTGCCGAGAGGCGGGCGTAAAATCGTACCTGACGGTGAACACCATCATCTACGGCGAGGACATTGCGCTGATGCATCAGATTATTGATGCCGCCAAGGAGGCCGAGATAACGGCTGTCATAGCCTGCGACATCGCCGTGATGACCTACTGCCGCCAGCAGGGCATGGAGGTACACCTGTCCACGCAGCTGAACATATCGAACATCGAGGCGCTGAAGTTCTACGCCCAGTTTGCCGACGTCGTCGTGCTGGCGCGCGAGCTGAACCTCGACCAGGTGGCCGACATCTACCGGCAGATAGAGGAGCAGCATGTCACCGGACCCAGCGGCGAACTGGTGCGCATCGAGATGTTCTGTCACGGAGCCCTCTGCATGGCTGTCAGCGGCAAGTGCTACATGAGTCTGGACAATACGGGGCGCTCTGCCAACCGTGGCGCCTGCATGCAGATATGCCGCCGCAGCTACATCGTCACCGACCGCGAGACGGGCACCGAGCTGGAGATTGACAACAAGTACATTATGTCGCCCAAGGACCTGAAGACCATCCGCTTCATCGACCGCATGATGAAGAGCGGCGTGAGGGTCTTTAAGATTGAAGGGCGCGCCCGCGGTCCCGAATATGTCTATACCGTCGTGCAGTGCTACAAGGAGGCTATCCAGAGTGTATTGGACGATACCTTTACGGAAGATAAAAAGGATGCTTGGGACGAGCGACTCGCTACCGTCTTCAACCGTGGATTCTGGGACGGCTACTACCAGGGACAGACGCTGGGCGAGTGGAACAAGAACTACGGGTCGAACGCCACGGAGCGCAAGCAGTACATCGGCAAGGGTGTGAAATACTTCTCGAAGCTCGGTGTCGCTGAGTTCACCGTGGAGGCCGACACGTTCTCCGTAGGTGACAAGATGCTCATCACCGGTCCCACGACGGGTGTGATGTATGTCACCGTTGACGAGATTCACGACGACGTGCAGGCCGTACAGACCGCCCAACAGGGCACGCGCGTCAGTATCAAGGTGCCCGATAAGGTGCGCCCCAGCGACAAGCTGTTTAAGATTATAACAACGAAATAACGAAATAGCGATATGACGATTAACGAGATACAAGACGAGATTATTGAGGAATTCGCCGGTTTCGACGACTGGATGGACAAGTACCAGTTGCTGATAGACCTGGGCAACGACCAAGAGCCTCTTGACGAGAAATACAAGGTGGAGAGCAACCTGATTGACGGTTGTCAGAGTCGGGTGTGGCTGCAGGCCGACTATGCGGATGGTATTATTACCTTTACGGCAGAGAGCGATGCCTTGATAGTAAAGGGCATCGTGGCACTGCTCATCAGGGTGCTGTCAGGTCATACTCCCGACGAGATACTGAATGCTGACCTGTACTTCATCGAACAGATAGGCTTGAAGGAACACCTGTCGCCAACGCGCTCCAATGGCCTGCTCGCAATGGTGAAGCAAATGCGGATGTATGCCCTTGCTTTCAAGAGCAAAGAGCAATAAAAATGCATCTATTCCGGCTTTTGTTTGCAACATATCGAAATATTTTGTATATTTGCAGCATAAAACTTTAATAGGAGGGACTAAAATGGCAAACAATCATTCATCTTTGACACCAAGGTCGAAAGGTAGCAGCCTGTGGCACGACGACTATTGGCTGCTGGTCATGCAGCTTTATCTGCGTAAGCCAGTAGGTGTAAAACCGATGTACAGTCGTGATGCCATTTTCTTGTGTATGGAGTTGCATATCCAGCCGGAGCAACTGTTTGCACGGCAGTGTGAGATAGCCCACTTGGAGACACCTCGCATAGAGCGTATCTGGGAGGAATATGGCCGTAACCCTAAGCGGTTGACAAGGGCGGTAAGCCTGTTGCGCAACATGATAGGATTCAATAGCAGCGGCGACTTCTATGAGGGCGTGGAGACCAAGGAAACCTTCGAACCTGATTTCCGTCCCTTAGAGGCTGATGAAAGGTTGATGCCTATCTCGCTGGTGATGATCCTCGACCTCTATTTCCGTCTGACACCGGTCACGATGGTGAAGGAAACGCCAGAGGTGCGCGATATGGCCAGCCTTCTGAAAGTACCCGTGTCCTTGGTCGTCGATGTATTGAACATCTTCCAGGTCTGTGATCCTTATATACGTCGTCACGATGTGATTGTTCATCCGCTGCTGGAAGCATGTCAGCAGATATGGAAACGCTATGGCAATATGGATTTACGTCAACTGGCTTCTTATGCCACGGAACTCAGGGCCTATTATTTGTGATAAACATTCAGCGTTATGAGGAATATCAAGATAGGGTTGTCGGTGATGGTGATGCTTCTTGGCATCATCCTGCAGACGGTGGCTCAAGACGTCAGGAAAGAACTGAAGGCTGATGCCAATCGGTCTGCAGGTGTGTACTATGCCTTGCCCGTTTCAAAATCCTATCATGACACTCCTGCTCCAAAAGGGAAGCACCCCTACTATTTCAGTCATTATGGCTGTCCTGCCGCTTTTTATCTGACACAGTCCAAAGAATACAAGGTTCCTTTGACTATTCTCGCCAAGGCTGACAGTCTGGGAAAACTCACCACCTTGGGACGTGACGTGCTGAAACGTCTTGAACAGGTGTGGGAGGATGCCAGGCAGCGCTCCGGTGAGGTAAAGGAGCAGGGGGCCTTGCAGATGAGAGAACAGATGAAGCAGCTGGTACAGCGGTTCCCCGAAATGTTTACCGCTGACAGCTATATTGATTCGCGCAGCATCGTGGTAAGCCGCAATATCCAGTCATGTAACGAGGCGATGGTGGAACTGGCCAGACATTGCCACTCCTATAAGGCATTCTTTTCCTCCCATCGTGACAGAAACTGGTTGAACCCGTTGGATGATAAGCTGTCCTCACAGCGTATGGACTCCCTGACAATGGTGTACTACAATAGGTTCTATGCGCTGAACACCAGTGATACCAGACTGATGGAGTCGCTCTTCTCCGACCAGAACTATGTCGTACAGAATATCGATGCAGCAGCCTTGAGCAGGGCATTGTTCCGACTGGCTGGCAGCGTCCAGATGACGAAGTTGGAGAAACGACTCACGCTCTATGACCTGTTTACGCCAGAAGAAATCTACCGTCATTGGCGCCGGCAGAATGCATGGAACTATATCAGCTATGGAAACTGTACTTTGAATGGGGGAAAACAACCCTATATTCAGCGTGAGACTCTGTGGAACATGCTGCACATGGGTGATAGTGTGCTGACTCTTGACCATCCCGTTGTCCATCTGCGTTACACCCATGAGAATGCCGTTATGTCGTTGGCTAGTCTGATGGAACTTGACGGATGCGGTGTTTCCACCTCCAATCTGGACAGCCTCGAGCTTTATGGATGGGTGAATTACCGTATTGCGCCCCTTGGAGGAAGGATAGAACTGATACACTACCGTAGTAATCCGAACGACAAAGACCCTCTTGTGAAGGTGTTGCTCAATGGCCGTGAGGCACGATTGCCTATAGAGACCAACTGCGCACCATATTACCATTGGTATGATGTGAAACGCTATTACCTGCGTAAGCTGTATCGTTATGAGAATATCAGAAACAATGAGAAGGATCAAAAGAAATAAGGCTATGAGACGATTTGCTATCCTGTTCACACTTCTTTCCTTGCTCGTTATAGACACGGCGCAGGGACAACCTGTGCTGGAGATAATCAAGAAGGATGCGTCATACGCCTCCTGCAACTATAGCCTCTATCCGGACAGCATACCTGATAACCTGACTCCTGCCCCCGCTGGCAAGCGTCCGTTCTATATCTCGCACTATGGCAGGCATGGCTCCCGATATATCAGTAACCGAAAGGGCTTCGACATTCCCTATAGGATGATGCAGCATGCCAGAGCCGTTGATGAGTTGACGCCAATAGGCAAGCATGTCTTGGAGGAAATGGACATGATTATGAATGATACGGAGGGCCGATGGGGTGAGTTGACACCCTTGGGCGGCAGACAATGTCGTCAGATTTCCCGTCGTATGATGCAGCGCTTCCCTGAGGTGTTTGAAGGTGATGCGCATGTACAGGCAAAAAGCACGAAGGCAGCGCGGTGTATGGCCTCGATGGGTTATGCCATGATGGAAATGGCTGAGCAGAATCCCCAGCTGCAGATTACAATGGAAGCTTCTGTGCGTGATATGGACTATCTGAACCATCAAGACCCTTGGTCGCGTTCGGAGTATATGACACCAGAGACCAAGAAGGCCTTCGATGAGTTTGTCAACCCACGGATGGGTAACAGCCGACTGATGGAGCAGATCTTCAAGAATCCCGATATTGTCAAGGAGCTGGTTGACGAGTCGCATTTTAACTATTACCTCATGAAGATGGGGCTGTTCGTCTTACATACCCATCTGAGTGACCATACCTATCTGAAAAACCTTTTCCAACCGGAAGAGCTGTACCGTATGTGGCAGGTGGATAATGCCCTTTGGTATGTTCAGCATGGTGCTTGTAAACTGAACGGTGGACGCCAGCCTTTCACACAGCGTAACTTGCTGCGCAGACTTATTGCTGATGCTGACAGCTGTCTGCAACTTGCACGGCCTGGTGTCCAGTTGCGTTTTGGGCACGACACCGTGATATTACCTTTGGTCTGTCTGATGGGTATCAATGGCTATGATCTGGCCACCGACAACTTCAACGACCTGGAGGCGAAAGGATGGTGGTGCTCTTCTGTCTTCCCGATGGCTAGTAGTGTACAAGTGATATTCTACCGTAGTAATCCTAAAGACCAGGACGTATTGGTGAAGGTGCTCCTCAATGAGCAAGAGACCACCCTCCCCATAGCCACAGACAATGCACCCTATTATCACTGGAAGGACTTCCGACGCTATTGCATAGAGAAGTCGGAACAACAATAACAAGCGCATGGCACAGGAACAGATACAGGAACAAAGGTTGACACAACAGCAGAAGTTGACGCAGAGCATTACGCAGCAGCAACTCCTGCAGGCGCAATTGACGGAATTGCCCATAACACAGCTAGTGGAACGTGTCAATGCGGAGATGGATGACAATCCTGCCTTGGAAATATCTGCCGAAGAACCGGAATACGCTGAGTCCTCTGAGTTTTCTGAATCTTCCGAGACTTCCGATTCTTATGAACAGGAAGAACGCCAGTCGGCCTTGGATGCTGCCTTTGAATCGCTGGGACGTGACGACGAAGACCTGCCTGTCTATCAGGGAGGCTATTCCTCGCAGGAAGAGCGCGAAGAGATTGTCTATGGGCAGTCAGAATCTTTTTATGACCAGCTGAAGGAGCAGATGGATATGACAACCCTTACTGACGAGGAGAAGGGCGTGATGGAGTATCTGATAGGCTCGCTGGATGATGACGGGCTTCTGCGAAAACCCCTACACAGCATTTGTGACGAACTGGCTATCTATCATCATATCGACATCACCGATGAACACCTTCTGTATGTGCTACGTAAGTTACAGGAATTCGATCCTGCTGGCATTGGCGCCCGTTCGCTGCAAGAGTGCTTGTTGCTGCAGATTGCTCGTCGAGAGCCTTCTAAGTTGAAAGACCTGATGCAGCAGACTATAGAAAACTATTTCGAGTTGTTTACCAAAAAGCATTGGGAGAAATTGCAGCAGCAACTGCAGCTCACAGACTTGCAGGCAGAAACTCTTATCAAAGAACTCCGAAAGCTGAATCCCAAGCCTGGAACATCGATGGGCGAGGTGGTGGGACGTTCCATTCAACAGATAACGCCCGACTTTATTGTCGATACGCAGGAAGATGGTACGGTGACTTTCTCGTTGAACACGGGTGACATTCCTGAGTTACATGTATCCCAGTCGTTTACTGATACCCTCAAAGAGTATCAGGAAAACAAGGATAATATGAGTCGGCAGATGAAGGAAGCCCTGCTTTATACAAAGAAAAAGGTGGATGCAGCACAGAGTTTCATAGAGGCTATCCAGGTGCGACGTCACACCTTGACCGTCACCATGAAAGCCATCATCCAATGGCAGCACCGTTTCTTCGAGGATGGTGACGAGGCATCTCTCCGCCCCATGATTCTGAAAGATATTGCGGAGAAGACGGGGTTAGACCTTAGCACGGTGTCACGCGTGTCAAATTCAAAATATGCTCAGACACGCTGGGGAACCTTCCCGTTGCGCTATTTCTTCAGTGACGGATATACGACTGCTGACGGTGAAGAACTATCGACCCGTGAAATCAAGGCTGCCTTACGAGACATCGTCGATACAGAAGATAAACATGCCCCTTTCAGCGATGATGCGCTGCGGGAGGAATTGACAAGACGCGGATATCCTATTGCCCGCCGTACGGTGGCAAAATATCGGGAGGCATTGGGAATACCGATAGCGCGACTGCGTCGCTAGTAGAGAAGTATGAAAAGTGAAAGACAAATGATTTTGATGGCGCGTGTACTCAGTATGGTGTTCACGCCCTTCTACCTGCCCATTATAGGGTTGGTAGTTCTCTTCTTTTTCAGTTATCTGAGCATGTTCCCATGGTCCTATAAGTTCCATGTGCTGTTGATGACCTACCTCTTTACCATCCTGATGCCTACTGTGTTGATTCACCTGTATCGTCGCTATCAGGGTTGGAACCTCATTGAGTTAGGACGGCGCGAGCGACGTATGGTGCCATACGTCATCTCCATCCTCTGTTATTTCACCTGCATCTATGTCATGGAGCGTTTGCATATGCCTCATTTCATGGGTTCTATCATCATTGCAGCCTTATTGGTGCAGATAGTATGCGCCATTACCAATATATGGTGGAAAATCTCTACTCATACCGCAGCCATCGGTGGGGTGGGAGGTGCCTTGTTTGCCTTTGCGGAGTATCTAGGATTCAATCCAGTATGGTGGCTTTGCCTGGTATTTCTTGTAGCAGGACTGCTAGGTACCAGTCGTATGATTCTGCGACAGCATAACCTGGCACAGGTAGTGACTGGCTTCTGGGTCGGCTTCGTTTGTGCTGCCGTTGCGATATTGTTTATTTAGAGGTGAGTGGTGAGAAGTAAGAGGTAAGTGGTTAATTATGCATTATGAATTATAAATTATGAATTAAAAATATGACCCCAATTGTTAGTATTATCATGGGCAGCACCAGCGACCTGCCCGTTATGGAGAAAGCATGTAAGCTGCTGGATGAACTGCAGATACCCTTTGAGGTGAATGCGTTGTCAGCCCACCGCACGCCAGAGGCTGTAGAGACTTTTGCAAAAGGTGCCAAGGAACGTGGACTGAAAGTAATTATTGCCGCTGCCGGTATGGCGGCAGCACTGCCTGGCGTGATAGCTGCATCCACGACGTTACCAGTCATTGGCGTGCCTATCAAGGGTATGTTGGACGGTCTGGATGCTATGCTCAGCATCATACAGATGCCCCCAGGCATTCCCGTAGCTACTGTAGGTGTTAATGGCGCTCAGAATGCAGCCATCTTGGCTGTTCAGATGCTGGCATTGAGTGATGAGGCTATAGCCCAGCGTTTGGCAGACTATAAGAGTGGGCTGAAGGCTAAGATAGAGAAGGCCAATAAAGACTTGGCTGAAGTGAAATACGAATTTAAGACCAATTAGTCCTATGAGCCCTATAAGTCCTATAAGCCCTATACAAAGAAGGCTCACTACCGTCGCCCATGTTGGCAACATTGCTATTGGTGGCAACAACCCCATCCGCATCCAGTCAATGGCCACGGTAGATACCAACGATACAGAGGGTGGCGTAGCTCAGGCTAAGCGTATCATTGATGCTGGCGGAGAACTGGTTCGCTTTACTACCCAGGGAACGCGTGAGGCAGAGAATATGAGGAACATCTCAGCACGGCTGAAGGCTGACGGTTATATGACGCCCTTGGTGGCTGATGTCCACTTCACGGCACATACTGCCGATGTAGCTGCGCAGTATTGCGAGAAGGTGCGCATTAACCCCGGCAACTATGTTGACCCAGGGCGCACGTTCAAGCATCTGGAATATACGGATGAGGAATATGCTGCGGAACTGAAGAAGATTGAGGCAAAGCTCGTTCCTTTCCTGAACATCTGCAAAGAGCACCATACCGCCGTGCGCATCGGTGTGAACCACGGCTCACTCTCCGACCGCATCATGTCGCGTTACGGTGATACCCCCGAGGGCATTGTGGAGAGCTGTATGGAGTTTCTGCGCATCTTCAGACGTGAACATTTTGATGATGTTGTCATCAGCATCAAGGCGTCTAACACTGTGGTGATGGTCACCACCGTGAGGTTGCTTGTCAAGACGATGGACCAAGAAGATATGCACTATCCCTTGCACTTGGGTGTTACGGAAGCCGGTGAGGGCGAGGATGGTCGCATAAAATCGGCAGTAGGCATTGGAGCCCTGCTGACCGAGGGTATTGGCGACACCATCCGTGTGTCTCTGTCGGAAGAGCCTGAGTGTGAGATTCCTGTTGCCCGTAAACTGGTGGATATGATTCCTGAGTGTGCTCAACTGCGTGCTGAGGCTGAGGCAAGCATCCACGATGATACCATTACGCTGACCCTTGATGCTCCCGATTGGGAAACACTGCAACTCAAGGCTTCTATGGCCGTAGGTGCCTTGCTCATCGACCGCAAGGCTACGAAGCTTGTGATAAATAGTGGTTCGCGATTCAGTCGCGAACAGCTGGTGTCCCTTGCGGACGCCATTCTGCAGGCTGCTCGCATCAAGTTTACCAAGACGGAATATATCTCCTGCCCAGGCTGTGGTCGTACGCTGTATAACTTGCAGGAAACCATTGCCCGCATCAAGGCAGCCACCAGCCATTTGGTTGGTCTGAAAATAGGTATCATGGGCTGCATCGTCAATGGTCCCGGTGAGATGGCAGATGCCGACTACGGCTATGTCGGAGCAGGCCGCGGCAAGATATCGCTCTACAAGAAAAAGGTATGTGTGGAAAAGAATATTCCCGAGGAGCAGGCCGTAGAACGTCTTTTGCAACTCATAGAATCTTCCGATAGCAACGGTGGCGGCGATAGGGAATAGCTTCCAAGTATTGCCATTGAGATAGTACGCCTTCGTTGCTCTCCATCTGTGGACCTGTGATAGCCCATTCAAAATGATAGCGCTGGAACCAGCGGATGAGATCATCGAAGATGAGGGCATTGGCTCCCTTGGCGCGGTATTCTGGCAATACACCGATGAGCAGCAAATCGACAAGTGGAGTACGATGCCATTTGAGCACCTTTAGCATGTGCCACCAGCCAAAGGGCAGGAAACGACCGTCATTAGTTTTCTGCATGGCTTGTGAGAATGAGGGGAAAGTGATACCAAAGCCGATGAGCTTCTCACCATCCATGATGCCCGTTATCAAATTCAGGTCAGCTATCTTGATGTAGTCGTTCACTAATTTGTTAATCTGACGGTCGCTAAGTTGGCTGAAGCCATAGAGATCCTTATAGGTGGTGTTGAGCAGGTTGAACAACTGGCGGCCATAGCCCTGGTCAATGAGTTCCTTACGGGTGAACTTATGGACACGCAGACCATAGCGTTTGCGAACCATTTCTGTAATCTTCGAGAATTTCTCAGGAACCGTTTCGGGCACTTTGACCTTCATCTCCACGTAGTCATTGTCTTTCTTGAAACACTGCATCTGTTCCATGTGCTGCGGATAGTAGGCATAGTTGTAGTTGATGTACATGGTAGATAACTGGTCGAAGCCTTCAACCAGCATTCCTTCGCGGTCGGTATCGATAAAGCCCAGAGGACCTGCAATTTCTGTCATGCCCTTGCTGCGTCCCCAGTCCTCCACAGCCTGAAGCAGTGCTGTGCTTACGCTGATATCATCGATGAAGTCAAACCAGCCGAATCGTACTTGATGGCAGTTCCATCGTTCGTTGGCACGACGGTTGATAATGGCAGCCACGCGACCTACCATCTTGCCGTCGCGGAAGGCCATAAAGTATTTTGCCTCGCAGCATTCGAACGATGGGTTCTTGTCGCTGCGAAGCGTATTCATCTCCTCACTGAAGAGGTAAGGAACGGCATAATCGTTGCCACGATATAAGTCGTAGTAAAATTGAACGAACTGTTTCAGTTCCTTCCGATTGGTCACTTGTCTGATTTCAATCGTGCGCATTCTTTTTCTTTTCTGAGTGCAAAGATACTAAATAGGATGTAAATAGCCAAAAATTAACGATAATTATTAAACCATATTGTCATTTGAACGTCTTAAATATAATCTATTAAAATAAGGTGTATAAAACAAAACAACAATGAAAAGACTGTTTTTGATGGCAGTTGCCATGATGGTAACCATCGCTATGAGTGCTCAGACGAGCAAAACAAGTAACAAAAAATGTGATATGAACGAGAAGAAATGTGAAAAGGAGTGCTGCCAAAAGACACGCAGCGCTAGCTTCCTCTATGAGAAGGATTTGAAATGGGAAGATGCAGAACCTGGTGTTCAGCGCCAGATTATGGGTTATGACGGTCAGTTGATGGTAGTAAAGGTGAAGTTTGAGAAGGGTGCTGTAGGCAAAGCTCATAAGCACTACCATACGCAGGCAACCTACGTGGCCAGTGGTAAGTTCGAACTGACTATCGACGGTGAGAAAAAGATTCTGGAGGCTGGCGACGGCTATTATGTGGCTCCTGACGTGTTGCACGGTTGTGTTTGTCTAGAAGCTGGTGTGCTGATTGATACCTTCAGTCCGATGCGTGCTGATTTCTTAGGTAAGAAATAACGTATGAAAAGGTTGTCCCTCTTATTCGTAATCCTCATGGCATCTCTCTCTATGAGAGCTGGCGACAAGGAAGCGAGACAGACCATGCGGCGTGCCACACAATACATGATGGATGTGGTATCTTATAAGGGTGGCTTTGTATGGAGTTATCTGCCAGACTTTTCCCGTCAGTGGGGAGAGTTGGAGGCATGGCGCACGATGGTATGGCTCCAGTCGCCCAGTACGCCGGATGTCGGTCAGGTATTGCTGGATGCCTATCATGCCACTGGTGATGAATATTACTACGAGAGTGCGTGCAAGGTAGCTCATTGCATTATCCACGGGCAGCATCCTTCAGGTGGATGGAACTATATGTTCGATTACGAGTCAGAGGAGACAACGAAGAAATGGTATGCCACCATCGGCCGTCAGGCTTGGCGACTGGAGGAGTTCCAGCATTATTATGGTAATGCGACCTTTGACGATGAGGCCACGATGCATTGTGCCGAGTTTTTACTCCGCATCTATCTGGAGAAAAAGGCCTCGGAGTTCTATGCACCTTTGCAAAAGGCTATTGGATTCTTTCTAGAGAGCCAATATGACAATGGCGGCTGGCCACAGCGTTATCCGCTGATGTACGACCATCCGTTTCGTGGAAAGGCAGACTACTCGTCGTTTATTACTATCAACGATGATGTGATGCCCAGTAACATCGAGTTCCTGACCCAGTGCTATACATCGTTGGGCATGAAGGAACTGAAAGACCCCATACTAAGGGCGATGCACTGTATGCGTGACCTGCAACAGCCCTTGCCCTTGGCAGGATGGGGCGACCAATACTTTGTGAAGGACCAGAAGCCAGCGCATGCCCGTTCTTATGAGCCAAGGGCGGTGAACACTGGTACTACGGTGGCTATGATACACCAGATGATTCACTTCTATAAACAGACAGGCGACAAGAGTTTCCTGAAAGGGATACCCCATGCCATCCAGTTCCTAGAGAGCCAGCAGTTGCCTGCGGACTGGGTGGCTCAGTTAGGACGCCGTCCGTTAGGAGAAGGCGACATCTTCATGCCGCGTTTCATAGACCCTGATACCCATAAGCCGATGTATGTTCATCGTAAAGGCTCTAATGTAGTGAATGGCCAGTATTATACAGATAGTATTCCTGCTGCTACGATAGCACACTATAGTTCCTTTATGACCACTAATCCTACGATGCTTCGTAAAGCACTGGAGGAGGCAGAGGCATTGGATCAGAAACAACTGAAGCAGCAGTCGCCATTACGCAGGGCTACCACCAGCGTTCCGCAGGACTATTATTATCGCCAGCCTGTAGGTATGGGTCGTAGGATGCCTATACCCAATGTTGACACAATCATTTCCTCGTTGGATAGCGAAGGCCGTTGGATAACGGTGTTTCACCAGATATCGAATCCCTATAAGCCGATACCCGCTGATATGGAAACAGACAGTGACGATCGCCAGCACGCCCAAACTATGGTTGGCGACGAGTATGATACCTCACCATATTCTAATTTCGACGTGAAGGGCATTTCCACGCGTACATATATCTGGAATATGGTGGCATTGATAAACAGCATCCGCCATCAATAAGTGATACACTATTTAGGTGAAATAATCTCTATAGGCGTGGCTTTTTCATGGACAGCCACGGCCTTGCTTTCTGAGTTTGGCAGCAAGCGCATGGGCAATCTGGTACTGAACGTCCTGCGCATGATGTTAGCACTGCTGTTTGCCCTAATTATGTTCTGGGTAGTAACCGGTTCGCCGCTACCCCTCAGTAGCTCGATGGAAGCCTATGGCTGGATGCTCCTCTCGGGACTAGTAGGTTACGTGATTGGCGACTATTGCCTGTTCCAATGTTACATCATCATTGGCTCGCGTTTTGGTCAGCTCTTCATGACGTTGGCTCCCTTGGCTGCTGCCTTTACCGCATGGCTTTCCCTGGGAGAGCAGATGACAGCGATGAGCATACTCGCTATGTTGATTACATTGTCAGGTATAGCCATCTCGGTATTGGGACGCGGTGAGCATCACCGAGTGTCACTGAAACTCCCTCTTAACGGGGTACTTTTTGCCATTGGTGCCGCAATCTGTCAAGGTGTGGGACTGGTGCTGAGCAAGATAGGCATGAACTATTATGAGGCATCGATGGACGGACAACAGGCAGCATGGCTGTTACCGTTCTCTGCCAACTTCTTCCGTTGTATAGCAGGACTCGTAGGCTTCACCCTTTTATTATATGTAAAAGAAGGACTTCGCCCTTTACGCGAAGCCCTGCATGACAAGGTTGATATGACGGCAGCCGCCACCACCACGATATTCGGACCCTTTGTGGGAGTTGGTTTCTCTTTGATGGCTGTTCAATATACGGGAGCCGGCATTGCCAGTACGCTGATGGCGCTCACGCCTATTATAATCATTCTACCTTCCTATTGGCTCTTCCGCCAACCCATTACCCTCAAGGGCGTCATAGGTGCTCTCATCAGTGTCGTCGGAGTATCTCTCTTCTTCCTCTCCTGAGAATTGCTCTTTTTCCTCTCCTGACAATCCTTTGATATAACGCCACAGCTGTCGATAGAAGGCATGGCGGGTCATGGTTTGCTTATCGCCAATAATGATGAGTTTCATGCGGGCGCGAGTGATGGCCACATTCATGCGACGTAAGTCGCGGAGGAAACCTATCTGACCTTCGTCGTTGCTGCGGACCATCGAGATGACGATAACGTCACGCTCCTGACCTTGAAAGCCATCAACGGTATTGATGCTGATGAGGCGACGGAAGGGCTTGAAATATTCTTTTTTCATCAGCAACCGCCGTAAGTATTGAACCTGTGCACGATAGGGTGATATGATACCTACGTCGATACGCTCATCCAGAAGGCGCTGTTTTCCGATGCGCTCAAAATAATGCTGAAGGGTATCGAGTGTCAACTCTGCCTCAGACTTGTTGATACGCCCAAAAGATTCTCCGATGAATTGTTCGTGGTAATCGGGCTTTTCTAGATTATCTAGATTGTCTAGACGGTCTAGATTATCTAGATGGTCTAGATGATTAGGACTAATCCACTCTATTGGGATATCCAGGTCGAGGATGCTTCGATATTTCACCTCGGGCGCACTCTCCACCTGTCCGCCATAGAAATAATTGCTGGAGAAACGCATGATGTCATCGTTCATGCGATACTGTATCTTCAGCAGGGTGACAGCCTCAGGATGCATCTCAACGATACGCTCCATGAGTGTCTTGCTCAATCCTGCTTTAAGGGCGGCAATGCTCTTGACGGTAGGAGGAAGCTGGCAATGATCACCAGCAAGGATGACACGACTGACACGGCGCATGGGAATCCAGCAGGAGGCTTCCAGCGCTTGGGCGGCTTCGTCAATAAACAACGTGCCAAATTTCTGACCATCCAGCAAACGGTTGGCTGAACCAACAAGGGTAGAAGCAATAACACGCGCTTCGCCAAAGAGGTCACTGTTGATGCGAATTTCTAATTCTGTGGCGCGGCTCTTTAAGCTCTCCAACTTCTGGTGGAACTTTTCATCTCCCCTTTTACGACGATTTCTCAGGTCACGGATAGCTTTTCTTATAGCCCATAGCTGCGGGTAGTCGGGGTGTGCTTCAAAACGACGCTCGTAGGTAAACGACAGCATTTTGTCGTTGACTCTAGTAGGATTGCCAAGGCGTAACACGTTGATACCTCTGTCAACGAGTTTTTCAGAAATCCAGTCAACAGCCATATTGCTTTGTGCACATACTAGCACTTGATTCTCTCGCATCAGAGTTTCGCGGATAGCCTCCACCAGGGTTGTTGTTTTTCCCGTTCCAGGAGGACCGTGTACGATAGCAACATCCTTGGCGCGTAGCACTTTATTCACGGCTTCCTCCTGAGTGGGATTCAGATAGGGGAAATGCATGGAAGGAAAGACAAACGTCTCTGGTTTCTGTCGCGAATAGAAGAGGTCGCGGAGGTAACCCAGTCTGCCTTTTCCCTTAATGGCTCGGTCAAGAGCCTCCATCATCAGTCGGTAAGAGGTCTCGTCGAAGGAGAGTTGCACACCCAGGTTTTCGGCATTCTGTAAATCGAGGATGTTCGCATTGTCCGGCATGGTAACAACTAAGCGGTCGCCATCCGCATAGCTTACCGTTGCTGTAAAGCGGAAATAGGAAATTTTGGAATGGTCGGTGTCAACGGAGAAGAACTGGACTGGTCTGCCAAACTCAAAGCAGTGCTCAATGTCTGTATCCGTGTTGCGTACCACTTCAATGGCCAATTGGTTCAGCGAGTTGTAATAGCTCTTGCTTACCTTCACGGGCCACCAGGCATCACCACGCTTTACTTTCCGCTCAATGCCCACCTGTTCGGTTTGCTGACGGAAAGCCTCCTTTTCAGAATTATACTCCAACTGCAACAACAGACGTTGCTGCTGGAGTGCCTGTATAGCTGGTTCCTGTGATGCCATCCAGACTTTTACTTGATGTATTTCAGGATGATTTCAAGGGCCTCATCCTCTGTGTGGTCGTCCATGTTGATGACTAGGTCGTAGTTCCTAGTGTCATATCTTGATGAACCCGTGTACTTCTTGACATAGTTCTCGCGTGCTTCGTCAACCTGCTCGATAATCTCACGGGCCTGTTCATAAGTGATTTCACGCTTGCGCACCAGTCGTTCTATGCGGTGCTGCATGGAAGCCTGAATTAGGATGCTCAGATGGTTGGGGTGGTCGCGGAAGATATGGAAGCCGCTACGTCCTGCAATGATGCACGAACCGTCCTCTGCGATACCTTTCAGGATTTCCGTTTCCGTCTGGAAGATCTCGTCCGTAATCAGAAAGTCGGGCATGTTGATGGGGGTACCTATATAGGAAGGTCCTACGTAGTTGGGCATCATCATCATGCTACGCTTGCAGTCTGCCCACCAGTTATGTTTCTGTCCTTTCAGAAACTCAATCTGTTCAACCGTCAGGTGGTATTGCTCCTTCAGCTGTTGAATCAGTGCCTTATCATAGAAAGGTACATTCAGTTTTTTGCTCAGTTTCTCACCAATGGTTCTGCCACCGGAACCCAACTCACGATTAATGGTAATGACAAATTTCTCGTACTTGTTCATAATGATAAATTTTAATTGATAATATGTTTTCTTCCGTTTTGAATATAAATACCTTTCGTTGGTTTCACGATATGACGTCCCTGCAGGTCGAAGACGGGAGCGTTCTTGTCGAGAGTCATTACATCGTTGTTGATGTTATGGATGCCAGTAACCCCTTGTCCATAAGCAAAGTTAAAGGCGCGTTCCAGACTGATACCATCTTCGGTGGCCTTTACCATAATGGTGAACAACTTAGGGGTAGCAGCTGTGGGCGTAACAGTTAACAGTCCTCCTGTCTCATTGGCTGTCACACCAATAGGGGCAGTGATAGAATAGGCTGGAGAGTTGTAACCCGCAAAGAAATCTTTGAGTGTGATTTGCTTTTCACCCTCGATAATATAATTAGGTACGGCAATCCAGTTGAGATATTCTTCCAGGTCAGTATAGTAGTCACCGTCGCGGTCTTCGTTGTTATTTGCTACGCTCGGGTTGGTTTCTGTCAGCGCCTCAAACCAGTCGGGGATACCATCCTGGTCTGTATCCCAGTCTGTACCGCGTTGTGCATTGACAATGCCCAGTTTCTCCAGGTCAAAACCTTCGCAACCAGCATCCTCTTCGGAGTCGATAAGACCAGGTCTTCCGCTACGACTGCCCTTAGTGCTTGTTGTTCCTGCTATTGTCTCACTGACCATACGCTGGTCGTGCAGGTCGAAGAACGGTTGTGTACAGCCAACGTCGGAGAGTACATTTTTGAAGGCGGCTTGTGCTGTCTCCATATTACCCTCTGGGTTCATGAAACTGAAAGGAACAGTAGGTAGTGGGTCCCAGTCAACGACCTGTCCTCCTGAAGTGCTGTATTTGTAGGTGGTTCCTTTTTTGTCTTCTGTCAGTGCTCCATTATTCTTCTCCTGACGTATATTTCCATGCACATAAACACTTTGTGTGCCAGAGCCTGTTCCTTCCAGTTGCAGGTTCATGAGTGTCGAGGTGCTGTTGACCCCCATCTTGTAGAAGTTATTGCAGAAGTTCATCTCATGGGTTCCACCATCCGTGGCTCTACCACCCCAATTATATACTACATTATTGTAAATGTCATGATGACCGTCATAGCTTCCTTTGCCATCCAGTCCGCCGGAGATACTCCAGTTGCGTCCCTCGCAGTGAGCCAATAGGTTGTGGTGATAAGTACCAGGCTGTCCTCCCATCTCTCCACCACCAATGGTAGCGGCGTATCCGTGCCTGTCGCCTACACCGTAGTTCGGATGACCTGCTTGGTTCAGTGCCTCACTGATAAGCGTATGCTGTAAGGTCAGTCCCTTGCCGTTTCGACTGGAGAATGCTTCGTCGATGGTCCATGAGATGGAGCAGTGGTCCATGATAGCATGATCGTTGCCTGCCATGCCCATTCCGTCGAGTCCGCTGAGTGTGGTCTCTTCAGAGGTTCCGGCCTCATCGCCATACGAGTAATCGTTCTTCCCGCCAGGAATCAGGTTGTTGACCAACTTCTTATGTCCCAATCGCATACGGAGGAAACGGGTGATACCATCGGAAGCCATACCAAAAGGGCAGGTACGCAGCATAACACCATTGCCGGGAGCCGTCTGACCAGCTATCGTGACAAATTTGTCAGCACAGGTCAGGCGACTCTTCAACGAGATGACACCAGCCACGTCAAAAACGATGGTCCGCGGTCCGCTGACCTTCTTGATGCCATAGCGGAAAGAGCCTTCTATTGGATTTATATCGTCACCGTTATCTTCTAGATTCGTCACATGATATACCACTCCGCCACGTCCGCCAATGGCATAACGTCCATACCCTTCTGCCCCTGGGAATGCCAAGCGGGCGGGTTGGAAAGTCATCACTTTTCCTTGATGGAAAATTCCGTTTACTTGTTCATCCACTCGCCACCAATAGCGCACTAGCGGTGAGAAGCCTGCTTCAACATATTGCGGCTCGCTGCCTTCATACTGGGCTGTAGTAGCCTCGGCAACAGTTGTAGAGTCGGTACCATATATCAGTCGATGGGCAGTAGCTCCTTCGGCTGGAATCCAACTGAAAGCCACACTGCCTAAGTCATCGGTAGCTACGTGATAGTCATAGTTGGCAGGAATGGGATCCATAATACCGTAGGGATTGGTGTCAAACTCCAATCCGTTAAGCATGATGCTGGTGCGGCTATATGTCTTTCCATCCTCAGGAACGCATGTGTATTGGATGACTACCGGCTGTCCTTCCGTTACCGTAAACTCGACATAGGAGAATCCGCATTCCGAGTTTTTTTTCGCCCCTGAAGAGTGCTTTATCCCAGTCACCTGTACCGTACCGTTAACACTCACCTGCACGTCAGGATGTGTCTGTCCGGCGTCAGTATCATTATGATAGGCTATCACAGAATGCTTGCCCGCTGTCATACCTTCTATGGTCAGCGTAATAGCGGTTTTTCCAGAAGTAATCCATTGGTAGTTACCTCCTTCCAAGTGACAGGCGAAAACACCGTCTCCCAATAACTTGCTGTTTTGCTGGACGATGTTCTTGCTCCAGTTTGATGCGAGTGCAGTGGCCCCTTCCGAGGGCACTATGGTTAACGTTATGCCGTTTCCCAATGTCTTGGAGTCGCTGGCTACTCTTCCGATGGGCCAGGCGATATAGTTGGGTTCGGTTACTTCAGAAGATTGTCTTCCGGAGAAATCAAAGTCAATTCTCTGTGCCATCACTATCCCAGTGGTGCACAACATAAATGCAATAGCAAGTACTTTTTTCATGTTGATTTGTCTTAGTAGTTTATATATAGATGTTTTACGGTCTTGTTTGTTTTCAAAATCGCTTAGCCCAGATTCTGTCTCTTACGTCTTCTCCTTACCCTTGAACGATTTGACCTTCATTCCCAGTTTGTCGGGCATGATGGCATTCAGGAAGATGCCTACAATGGCAGCAATGGCGAGCCCGGACAGGTGGATGGGGCCCATAGCGATATCGTCGTTGGCACCATACTTCACACCGATGGCCAGTACCAGGATAAGTGCTGCTACAAACACGTTGCGCGAGCTCTTCAGGTCAACCTTCTCCTCCACCAGATTGCGCACACCTACCGCAGAAATCATGCCATAGAGTATTAGGCTGACACCACCGATGGTAGCCGCAGGCATCAGTTGTATCAGACTGGCAAATTTAGGACAGAACGCCAGTATGATAGCCAGGCAAGCGGCTATGCGTATCACTTTCGGGTCGAACACCTTGGTCAGGTTCAGCACACCCGTGTTCTCACCGTAAGTGGTGTTGGCAGGAGCACCAAAGACGGAGGCAATGGCTGTCGCAACACCATCACCCGTCAGCGTGCGGTGCAGGCCGGGTTCAGCCAGAAAGTCCTTGCCTACGGTAGAGCTGATGGCAAACATATCGCCGATATGCTCCATAATCGTTGCAAAGGCTATAGGCATGACGGCCAGGATGGTGGACAGCATCAGCGATGTGTCGCCATGTTCAAATACTGCCCATATCGTGTGCTCCTTTTCTATTGGGAATCCTATCCATGCTACCTCACCCAGCGGTGTGAAATCGACTTCACCCATGCAGGCTGCAATGACGTACGACACGATGACACCCAACAGCACGGGGATTATCTTAATAATGCCCTTACCCCAAATGGACGATACAATGACGGTGATAATGGCAATGATAGCCAGCAACCAGTTGGTCTGACAGTTGCTGATGGCGGAGCCAGACAGTACCAGACCGATAGCTATCACAATAGGACCTGTCACTACGGGTGGAAAAAAATGCAGGATCTTTTTTACGCCAAACGACTTAATTAAAGCAGCCATAACAAAATACATCAGTCCGGCACAAGCCACACCCAGACAGGCATAGTCTAGTGCCAACGTTTCTGAGAGCCCTTGTGCAACACCCATCTCCTTCACCGATGCATAGCCACCCAGGAAGGCAAACGATGAGCCCAGGAAGGCTGGCACGTTCCACTTCGAGATGAAATGGAACATCAGGGTTCCTATGCCTGCAAACAGCAGGGTTACCGATACGTCCAGACCAGTCAGCAATGGCACGAGCACCGTTGCTCCAAACATGGCAAACAGATGTTGAACGCCCAGTATCATCATGCGAGGCAGTCCTAACTGGCGTGCGTCGTAAATGGCATTTTGTTGTTCCATATATTCTTGATTCTTTTATTACTTCTTTGTTGCGGGGGATGTCATACGCTGCAAAGTTACACATTATAATTTTAAGAAACGAACAATTCTCCCGTTTTTTTTAAAAAGACAACAGTTAGACTGGCGTAATAACACTATAATACTTACTTTTGATTAATCTGTTTTTGCTTAGTTTAGTGAGGTGGTTGGTCGAAGACGATTAACCTCTTTTCTTAAACTAAATTAATAATTTGTGTACAAATGGAATATTATTAGTAAAATGTTGTATTTTTGCATGTGATATTAAATACTTTAGCATATATAATGAAATTAAGGAGATGACGGAAATTGCCTAAATCGATGAATATACAGAGTTTTTTCACATCGCTGCTGAACGTAATCTGCGAGATGGCTCCCTACCTGTTGTTGGGATTCTTCATCGCAGGGGTGTTGCATGTGTTCGTGCCGCAGAAGTTCTATGCCAATTATCTTTCGCGCAGCAACAGGCTGTCTGTTGTTTGGGCTGCGCTGTTGGGTGTACCACTGCCGCTATGTTCGTGTGGAGTAATTCCTACGGCTATCGGACTCAGGAACGAGAAGGCTTCGAAGGGAGCTATTGCCTCGTTTCTCATCGCTACGCCACAGACGGGCATCGATTCCATTCTGGCCACGTTCTCGCTGATGGGACTAGGATTTGCCATTATCCGTCCTACGGCAGCACTCATCACGGGCGTCTGTGGCGGATTGCTGGTAAACCGACTGGTCAAGGACGATGACTCAACATGCAATGATCAATGTTCAATGGCCAATGAAGGACAAGGCAACAGGATTTGGCGAGTGTTAAAGTATGCCTATTATGATATGCTTCGCGATATCGGGCTTCGACTGCTAATCGGACTTGTTGTGGCGGCATTGATTCAGGTGGCAGTACCAGACGAGTTCTTCCTCAGTTTCGGCAGTCAGCCGTTGCTCCAGATGCTGGTCATACTCGCCATTGCCGTGCCGATGTATATCTGTTCGACGGGTAGCATCCCCGTGGCAGCGGCATTGATGATGAAGGGTCTTTCGCCAGGTGCAGCATTTGTGATGTTGATGGCGGGACCAGCGGTGAATCTCGCTTCTATTCTCGTGGTTCACAAGTCGATGGGGCGTCGTTTCACCTCTATCTATCTGATGACCATTGTGGTCTTTGCCGTCCTCTTTGGTCTGCTGCTCAATGCCATAGGAATTAATTTCTCTGTTGCTGTTCAGGACGCCTGTTGCATGAATACATCCGCTCTGCCAAGTCCTTTTAAAATCGTTTGTGCTACTGTATTAACATTATTAATTATATTTGCTCTTATGATGAAACTATTTAGCAAGTTTACCACGAAGGAACCGTCAGACCCTGATGTGAGCGTCTATCGCGTTGAGGATATGCATTGCAGTCATTGCGAGGCTGCCGTAGTCCGTGCCGTTGAGGAGGTGCCAGGCGTTGAGAAAGCCAAGGCCAGTGCTTCTGCCAACACCCTCACCATCAAAGGCTCTGCCACAGAAGAAGCTATCCGTGCAGCCGTTGAGGGTATCGGATATACATTTAAGGGAAGGAAATGAAGGGAAGTTTGTTTGACGTGATAGATGCTACAGGGTTGGTTGGCAAAAGATGTTCCAGACAACACGGTAGTTGGTGGAAACCCTGCTACGGTGATTAAGAAGATTGACGTTTAGTCGGAGTCCAACCATCGCAATATTGTATATCTTTGCAGACAAATGGGAATGCTGCATTCGTTGAATACCGATATCCAGGCTCCTGAACGGTTTACCTATCCGTTCTGCTACGAGCCGCATCCGCTATGTGTAATGGCGGCTAAGGAGGTGCAGGCCTATATCGGTATCCATGCTGAAATCAGGGAGGATGCTGACAAGGGTAAGATGTTTGGTGTGCTGGTGGTGGAGCATGAGGGCGGACTGGCTTATCTGGCTGCCTATAGCGGACTACTGGCAGGCAGGAACGATTGGGATTATTTCGTGCCTCCCGTCTATGATGCCCAACAGCCCGATGGACATTTCAAGACGACGGAACGTGAGATATCTCTCACCACTCACCACTCGCCTCTCATCGCTAAGAAAATGTCGCAGGACTTGCAGCTGTGGCTGTTCCGTCAATACCAGCTGCTGAATGCACGAGGGGAGGTGAAGGACCTGGTAGATATCTGGCAGTCATATTACAGTCGTCCCAAGTTGCGCCAGAAATTTCCGTTGCCCCCAGGCGGTACGGGCGACTGCTGTGCCCCCAAGCTGTTGCAATATGCCTATCAGCAGGGCTTGAAGCCTGTCTGTATGGCTGAGTTCTGGTGGGGTGCAACGACGAAGGAGGAGATACGCCAGCATCTGAACTACTATCCTGCCTGTCGAGGTAAGTGCAAGCCTATCCTGACGTGGATGTTGGAAGGGTTGGAGGTTGACCCAAATCCGGAGTTGCTGGGTTTTGCACATTTGGATCCGAAGACTGTCTATGAAGATGAGTATATCGTGGTGCTTGACAAGCCCAGCGGTATGCTCTCCACGCCCGGTCGTATCGAGGACTATTCCGTAGAGACACTGATGCGCCAGCGTTATCCTGAGGCTGTCATAGCCCATCGCTTGGATATGGGCACGTCAGGATTGCTGATTGTTGCTAAGACGCTGGAGGCCTATCGTCCCCTGCAGGAGCAATTCATCAAACATCAGGTCAAGAAGAAATATGTGGCGAAGGTGGAAGATGGAAGATGTAAGAAGGAAGAGGTAAGAGGTACCATTTCTCTTCCCTTGCGTCCAGACCCGATGAACCGTCCTCGCCAGATGGTGGATATGGAGCACGGCAAGCGGGCGGTGACGGACTACGAGTTTCTGAGCGACGATCTTGTAGCACTCTATCCGCAAACGGGACGCACTCACCAGCTCCGCATCCACTGTGCCCATCCCGACGGGTTAGGTCGTCCTATTGTGGGCGACGAGCTCTATGGCACGAAGGGCGACAGATTGATGCTCCACGCCTCGGAGATATGGTTCACCCATCCTGTTACCCATCAGGAAATGCACCTCGCATCCTCTCCCCCTTTCGTTGATTCTGAAATTTAATCTTTAATCTTTAATATAAAAAGTATGGTAAAGCACATTATCCTCTGGACATTGAATCCAGAACTTTCAGAAGAAGAGAAGAAAGCCGTTAAGGCAGGTATTAAAGCTGGTTTGGAAGGACTTGTCGGCAAGGTTCCCGGACTCATTGACGTCAAGGTACACATTGACGGACGACTGGCATCCTCGAATGCCGATGTGATGTTAGACAGCACGTTAGAGAGCGAGGAAGCACTGAAGGGCTATGCCGTTCATCCTGAGCACGTGGCTGTTGCCAACGGCAAGGTTCGTCCCTATACCGTTCAGCGCTCGTGCCTCGACTTTGAGGTATAATTAGAAGCCTAACGTCTCTCTGCA